>ERZ808240.57-NODE-57-length-140603-cov-15.681048_pt1 | contig 140603 bp, 113 predicted proteins | sample MGYA00521084_ERZ808240 | MGnify/ENA primary metagenome ERZ808240 (study PRJEB31516, sample SAMN03275571) | gut metagenome | biome: mammalia-associated habitat; material: feces | host: Papio cynocephalus | place: Kenya | collected 2012-08-06 ...
CTCGTTTATATCCGTACCGAATGTATTCCATGAATTCCAGCCCATAGGCGGTGTGTTTTTTATCATTTTTCTTGACCTCCGCAACAAAATACTGTAAACTAAGTATATGGTATAAAAGTATTATTTACAATAAAGTTTTATTGCAAATATATGTAATTTTGTTTCATAAGGGAGTTTAAAATGCCTATTGCAAGCAATATGATAAGCTCTGGCAGGCAAAACTGCTCAGACCTACACTCATGGGGTCCGGGTATACGCAACTGCTATATATTGCATTATATTATTAAGGGCAAGGGAACCTTTATAAACGGCAATAAAAGCTATGCCGTATCTGCAGGCGAAAGCTTTGTTATACGCCCGTTTGATAATATTATGTACTTCCCCGATGAAAGCGACCCTTGGGAGTATACTTGGATAGATTTTAAGGGAGAAAAATATGTTTCGCTGCTTAACCGTATAGATTTTACAAGGGACAGCTCTGTAATCGGCAATATAAGGTCCGATGACATTTTGCCGCTGTTTGATATGCTTAACCGCATAAATTCAACCGTGCAAAAAAATACCGCAGAGGGCATAGCGCTTGCCATACTGGGAATTTATGCCGATAAATTTGAAAGCCGCGCAAAATCCGGCGAAAATGCCTGCTTTGATTCCGCGCGGCTTTTAATAGAAAACAACTTTTATAAACCGGACTTTGACCTTACGGTTATATGCAATACGCTTTGCATAAGCCGCGCCACACTGCACCGCTGCTTTGTAAAGGTATGCGGCACAGCCCCCGGCTCATATCTTATGAAATACAGGCTTGAACGTGCAAAGGAATTTTTAAAGCGCGGCTTTTCGGTAAAATCAACCGCGCTTTCCTGCGGTTTTTCAGATTCCCTTTATTTTTCAAAATTATTTAAAGCGGCTGTGGGCGAACCGCCCGGCAAGTACGGGAAAAGATCTTCAAACGCCGCAGATATGCCTTAAATTTTTGCAAGACGCTCCGCCGCCGTTATTACCAGCGGCATTGAAACAAGCGATAAAACCGTGCTGAGCGACACCATATCAACCGAAAGCGGCACGTTGCCGCCCGTTTTTGATGAAAACATTGTGGTTATTGCCGCCACCGGCGCGCTTACCGAAATTACTACCGAAACAAGCAGCGTTCCGCGAACTCCGATAACATATAAAAGCCCCAGCGCGGCAAACGGATAAACAAAAAGCCTTAAAAGCACCGCCGCAATGCAGCGTATATCCTTAAACGCATAAAGCACGTTTGTCTGCGCCAAATGGTAGCCTATTATAAGCATCGGAAGCGGTGTATATATTGCCGCAAGGTAATTTATGGGCGAATACACTATCTTAGGTATCGGAACGGAAAAAACAAAAATCACCATTCCGATCAAAAGACCTATAATACCGGGGTTTATAAACAGCTTTTTCGGCTTTATGTAGCTTTTATCTCCGCTTATAAGGAAAATTCCGTAGCTCCATATTACAAGATTAAACATTATAATGTAAGCCGAGCCGTAAAGCGCTCCGTCCGCTCCCAAAAGCACCTCCTGCAATGGCAGAGACATAAACCCGCAGTTTGCAAATATTGAGCCGAACCTTAATACGCGTCTGCTCTTTTCTTCCTTTGAATGAATAAATATATGGCTTAAAACAATAAGCAGAACCTGTACCAAAAGCGTAAGCGCAAACGCCTTTAAAAGCTCCGACATTATTTTTTTATCGTACTCTCTTATAAGCGATTTTATAATAACGCAGGGCGTTGATATAATAAGCGCTATATCGGTACAGCAGGCAACGCCCTCTTTAGTAAGCAGACCGGCCTTTGCCGAAGCAAAGCCCACCGTTATAAGTATCATAAGCACGCAAACCTGCGTGAAAACGGTAGAAAACATTTATTTTACGCTCCCTGCAAATCTCTTAAACGCCGCAATACCGTCTTCCGTTCTCTTGAAAACGCCCGCGTGCTCAAGCACCGTTGCAAATATAAGACCTATTTCGTTCTTAAGTATTTCTTCAATATTGCTTTCGTTTATATCGCTGTACTTTTGCTTTATTTCGTCTACCCAATCGGCGTGCTTTGCAAGCGTTTCATCGGCTCTTATATCACGTTTTTCGGCGATTGCACATTTAAGCTGTGCCATTTCGGTTTTAAGGCGCGCCGGCAAAACGGCAAGACCCATAACCTCAATAAGCCCTATATTTTCTTTTTTAATATGGTGAAGCTCCGCATGGGGGTGGAAAACGCCCAAAGGATGCTCCTTTGTTGTTATATTGTTGCGAAGAACCAAATCAAGCTCGCAGCGGTCGCCGCGCTTGCGGGCTATCGGCGTTATTGTGTTATGCGGCTCGCCATCTGTTTCGGCATAAATAAACGCCGATTCATCGGTATATCCGCGCCATGATACTAAAATTTTATCTGCAAGCTCTATAAGGCGGCAGGGGTTTTCCGCCGATAAGCGTATAACCGACATAGGCCATTTTAAAATGCCGGCGCTTACATCTTCGAAACCAGCAAACGTAAGCGGATATTCCACGGGCGCTTTTGCCATTGCAAAGGTGTAATTTCCGCCCTGAAAGTGGTCGTGGCTCAGAATTGAACCGCCTACTATCGGCAGATCTGCATTGGAGCCCACAAAATAATGCGGAAACTGCCCTACAAAATCAAGCAGCTTTTTAAATGTGTCGCGGTTTATCGCCATAGGCGTATGCTTTGCGTTAAATACTATGCAATGCTCATTATAATAAACATACGGCGAATATTGGAAGCACCAATCCGTATTATTTATCTTAACGGGTATCACACGGTGATTTTGGCGTGCCGGAAAATTTATTCTGCCGGCATAGCCCTCGCACTCGCGGCAAAGCATACATTTAGGGTATCCCGCCTGCGGTGCGTTTTTGGCAGCCGCTATCGCTTTGGGGTCCTTTTCCGGCTTTGAAAGGTTTATTGTTATATCAAGATCGCCGTACTCTGTCTTTGTTATCCATTTTATATCCTTTTCAACGCGGTAGCGCCTTATATAATCGCTGTCGCAGCTAAGGCGGTAGAAATAATCGGTAGCGGCCTTGGGGGATTGCTTATAAAGCCCGTAAAACCTATCCGTAACCTCGCTCGGTCTCGGCATAAGCGCGCCCATAAGGCGCGTATCAAACAAATCGCGGTAAACGGTGCCGTCCTCTGTAAGTCCGGCGCTTACCGCGTAATCAAGCAGCTCCTTAAGCGTTTCTTCAAGATTTACGTTATTATAATCCTCGTCGCAGCTAAAGCTGTCAAGCCCTAAAATTTCAAGCAGGCGGTTTGTTACATATATCTCGTCCCGCTTTGTAAAAAGTTCCTTTTCAAGCCCGTAGCATACAAGCTTTCTTATGCTGTTGTCTATCATTTTAAAACACCGTCCGACAGTTAATATCTTTATTATACCTTTTTTATTTAATCGTGTCAATTAAATCATATCCTTTTTAAAAATACCCTTTTAATGCCTGTCATAAAACGCAAAACCGCCGCATATGCTTTACCAAAAGACAGTTTGACTGCCGTGAGTTGAAAGCGTATGGAGGAAGCATTATGACAAACGTAAGTATTTATAAGGACATTGCCGCCAGAACCGGCGGAGACATTTATATCGGGGTGGTCGGCCCCGTGCGAACGGGAAAATCAACATTTATTAAGCAATTTATGGATAAATTGGTGCTGCCTAACATTTCGGGCGAATACCAAAAGGAACGCGCTAACGACGAGCTTCCGCAGTCATCGTCCGGCAGAACAATAATGACGACAGAGCCCAAATTCATACCCGAAAAGGGCGTGCAGATAAGCCTTGACGATTCCTCTGCCATGAACGTAAGGCTTATAGACTGCGTAGGCTACATAGTTCCGAGCGCCCTCGGCTATATAGAGGGCGACCAGCCCCGTATGGTTATGACGCCGTGGTTTGAAGAGCCTATTCCCTTTAATATGGCGGCTGAGATCGGAACACGAAAGGTAATTAACGAGCACTCAACCATAGGTCTTGTAATTACTACCGACGGCAGTATAAGCGATATTCCGAGAAGCGAATATGAGGAAGCCGAGGAGCGCGTTATCGAAGAGCTTAAGGGGATAAATAAGCCGTTTGTAATTCTTCTGAACTGTATGTATCCGGACTCTGAGGAATCCGCGGCGCTTGCCGCATCGCTTACTGAAAAATACGGTGTGCCCGTACAGCCGGTAAACTGCCTTGAATTAAACGAGGACGATATAAAGCAGATCCTGTCGCGCGTTTTATTTGAATTTCCGATAAAGGAAATATGCATAAGCTTTCCGCGCTGGATAAATTCACTTCCGCTTGACCACTGGCTGCGTTCGGACCTTACCGACACAATAAAGCAATCCGCCGCCGCAATAAGACATATACGGGACATAAGCTGCTTTGAAACCGCATTTCGCGACAGTCAGAACGTTGACGGCGCGACGGTTGAAAACATAAACTTAGGCACGGGCAGCGCCTCGGTAATGATAAAAATTAAAACCACGCTGTTTTACAAGGTGCTTGCCGAAACCACAGGGCTTATAATAAACGACGAACAGGAGCTTATGGACAGTATAAAAGAGCTTGCTCAAATGAAAAAGGAATATATAAAGGTCAAGGACGCGCTTGACGAGGTGGAAGCCACCGGCTACGGCATAATAATGCCCGAAATCGAGGATTTAAAGCTTGAGGAGCCCGAAATTATGAAGCAGGGCGGCCGCTACGGCGTAAGACTGCGCGCCTCAGCTCCGTCAATACATCTTATGAAGGCTAACATAACAACCGAGGTAAGCCCCATTGTAGGCAGCGAAAAGCAATCCGAAGACCTTGTTATGTATCTTTTAAGCGAATTTGAGGAAAACCCCGTAAAAATATGGGATTCAAATATTTTCGGCAAATCCCTGCACGAGCTTGTAAACGAGGGTCTGCACACAAAGCTTTCGCGTATGCCGGCAGACGCGCGTATGCGTATACAAGAAACCATTGAGCGTGTGATAAACGAAGGCTGCAACGGGCTTGTTTGCATAATACTGTAAAATTAAAAATCCTGCCACTTAAGTGACAGGATTTTTGTTTTGGTGGAGCATAGCGGGATCGAACCGCTGACCTCTACACTGCCAGTGTAGCGCTCTCCCAGCTGAGCTAATGCCCCGAACAAAAGATATGATACCACAGCACAGCAAAAATTTCAAGTCTTTTTTTATATTATTTTAAAATTGTTCCGTCGTATTATTCTTTCAGCATGAAACATATCGGCTTTGTTTCGTGTGTGACTGTATCATTATTACTTCCCAAAAATCCCGTTACCATTTTTATTTTGAGGTAAGAGTGAAGAGGTAAGAAATAAAAATCCCGTTCACAAAAGTGAGCGGGGTTTTTGGAGCGGACAATGGGAGTCGAACCCACCCATTCAGCTTGGGAAGCTAATGTTCTACCGATAAACTATGTCCGCATTTTTATTTATTTTAGCATAAAACAAATACTTTTTCAAGAAATATTTTCAGTCTTCCCGATACAAACAGTATCGGGAAGACTTTTAAATCAAGAACTGATTATTCCGCCGCAGCCGTACTTGCCGCGAAATTTTCATAAACACTGTCGGATTCGTCGGTAAGACCGTTATCCTCGGTCTCCTCATATTCGGCAGGGTTTATTTCCTCGCACTTCATACCGGTGCCGGCAGGTACCAGTTTACCGATAATAACATTTTCCTTAAGACCGAACAGCGGGTCAACCTTGCCCTTAATGGCAGCTTCGGTAAGAACTCGCGTTGTCTCCTGGAAGGACGCTGCCGACAGGAACGATTCGGTAGCAAGCGAAGCCTTTGTGATACCAAGCAGGGTTGCACGGTATGTTGCCTTGGTAAGCCCCTCTTCGCCCGCGTCGATACGCGCCTGAACAGCCGCGTTAGCGTCGGCAATCTCTTTATATTCGTAGCTTACGTTCTGAAGCAAATCCGTAGAGCCAGGATCGGTAATGCGCAGCTTGCGCATCATCTGACGAACGATAACCTCAATGTGCTTATCGTTGATATCAACGCCCTGTGTACGGTAAGCGTTTTGAATTTCGGCTATGATATATTCTTCAACCGCCTCTGGTCCCTGTGCCTCAAGAATATCCTGCGGATATTTAGCGCCCGGAATAAGCATATCGCCGGCTTTTACCTCGTCGCCGTCCTTAACAAGGCAACGGATACCGTAAGGAATAGTAACCTTTTCCTCGGTTTTAAGCTCGTCGTTTGTAATTATAATTACATTGCTCTTCTTTTCCTCGGCTATGCGTACCGTACCGTCGATTTTGGCGATAAGCGCGCAACGCTTAGGTCTGCGTGCTTCAAACAGCTCTTCAACACGCGGAAGACCCTGTGTAATATCCTCTGTACTTGCAATACCGCCGGTGTGGAAGGTACGCATTGTAAGCTGGGTACCCGGCTCGCCTATCGACTGAGCGGCTACTATGCCGACAGCCTCGCCCGTGGTAACAGGCTTGCTTGTTGCAAGGTTTCTGCCGTAGCACTTTTTGCACACGCCGTGGTGGCTGTGGCAGGTGAGTACCGAACGGATCTCGATGCTTGTAATTCCGGCGTCAACAATTTTCTTTGCGCCCTCGCCCGTAACCATATCCTCGTGCGACCAAATAACCTCTCCGGTAGTCGGATCAACGGCGTCGTGCAGTAAATATCTGCCCTCAAGACGCTCTTCGAGCGGCTCAAGTATATGATTTCCGTCCTTAATATCGGCAACGGTAAGACCTTCTTCGGTTCCGCAGTCGTCCTCGCGCACAATAACATCCTGCGCAACGTCAACAAGACGGCGGGTAAGATAACCGGAGTCGGCAGTACGCAAAGCGGTATCGGCAAGACCTTTACGCGCACCGCGTGAAGAAATGAAGTATTCAAGTACGTTAAGACCCTCGCGGTAGTTAGCGCGGATAGGTACTTCGATAACCTTACCGGCAGTATTCGCAATAAGTCCGCGCATACCTGCAAGCTGTCTTATCTGGCTCATAGAACCGCGCGCGCCCGAATCCGCCATCATAAATATGGGGTTAAACTCGTCAAGGTTGCCCTTAAGTGCGTCGGCAACATCCTCGGTTGCCTTGTTCCATATTTCAATAACGTGGCGGCTGCGCTCGTCGTTGCTTATAAGACCGCGCCTATAATCGCGCGAAACAAGGTCTATCTGAGCCTCGGCAGCGGCAAGTATTTCCTTTTTAGCAGGCGGAATTACCGCGTCGATAACCGCAACGGTGATAGCACCCTTAGTTGAATACTTAAAGCCGGTAGCCTTAATATTATCAAGCACAATAGAAGAAACGCTTGTGCCGTGAACGGTAATGCAACGGTCGATTATTTTGCCAAGCTGCTTTTTGCCGACCTTGTTCTGAATTATATCGTCGTTGCTTTCAATAAAGTTGGTTTCGGGATTTTTAACGGTATAAGTCCATTCAAGATCCAATTTGTGAGCAGGATCCGTTCTGTCTACAAAGCCTAAATCCTGCGGAAGCGACTCGTTAAATATTATAAAGCCGACAGTACACCAAACAAGACCGCTTTCGCCGTTTTCGTTCGTCATACGAACACGGATAGGCGCGTGAAGACCTACTGCGCCGTCGGTATATGCCATTATAGCCTCGTTTTTATCCCTGAACACCTTGTTTGCGCCCTTTTCTTCGGACTTAACAAGCGTAAGATAGTACGAACCGAGAACCATATCCTGCGTAGGAACGGTTACAGGCTTACCGTCGGACGGCTTTAACAGGTTGTTTGCCGCAAGCATTAAGAAGCGCGCTTCCGACTGAGCCTCTGCCGACAGCGGAATGTGAATAGCCATCTGGTCGCCGTCGAAGTCGGCATTGTAAGCGGTACAAACAAGCGGATGCAGCTTTAATGCCTTACCCTCAACAAGCACCGGCTCAAACGCCTGAATACCCAAACGGTGAAGCGTAGGCGCACGGTTAAGAAGCACGGGGTGCTCTTTAATTACGGTTTCAAGTGCGTCCCAAACCTCGTTAGAGGCACGTTCAACCATTTTTCTTGCGGATTTAATGTTTGTAACAGCCTTTGTTTCAACAAGGCGTTTCATAACAAAGGGCTTAAACAGCTCAAGCGCCATTTCCTTAGGAACGCCGCACTGATACATTTTAAGCTCCGGTCCTACAACGATAACCGAACGTCCCGAATAGTCAACACGCTTACCGAGCAGGTTCTGACGGAAACGTCCCTGCTTACCCTTAAGCATATCCGAAAGGGATTTAAGCGCACGGTTATTCGGTCCCGTTACGGGCTTGCCGCGCCTGCCGTTATCTATAAGCGCGTCTACCGCCTCTTGCAGCATACGCTTTTCATTGCGGACTATAATATCCGGCGCGTGCAGCTCAAGAAGTCTCTTTAAACGGTTGTTACGGTTAATAACTCTTCTGTAAAGGTCGTTTAAGTCGCTCGTTGCGAAACGTCCGCCGTCAAGCTGAACCATAGGACGAAGATCCGGCGGAATTACCGGAATAACGTCAAGTATCATCCATTCGGGGCGGTTGCCGGACTGCCTGAACGCCTCAAGCACCTCAAGGCGCTTTAAAAGGCGTATACTCTTTTGACCTGTTGCGTCCTCAAGCTCCTTGCGCAGCTCATCGCAGGTCTTGTCAAGGTCGATTTCGCACAGAAGCTTTTTAATAGCCTCTGCGCCCATTCCGGCCTCAAAATCGTTTTCATATTTTTCGCGCATATCGCGGTACTGCTTTTCGTTTAAAAGCTGCTTCTTCTCAAGCGGTGTGGTACCGGGATCGGTTACTATATACTGTGAGAAATAAAGTACCTGTTCAAGCGCCTTAGGTGTTATATCAAGCACCAATCCCATTCTTGAAGGAATGGTTTTAAAATACCATATGTGCGAGACCGGAGCGGCAAGCTCAATTGAGCCCATACGCTCGCGGCGAACCTTTGCACGGGTTACCTCAACGCCGCAGCGCTCGCAGACCTTACCCTTGTAGCGTATGCGTTTATACTTTCCGCAGTGGCATTCCCAGTCCTTTTGCGGCCCGAATATACGCTCGCAGAAAAGCCCTCCCTGTTCGGGCTTTAATGTGCGGTAGTTAATGGTTTCGGGCTTTGTTACCTCGCCGTGCGACCAGCTTCTTATCTGTTCGGGAGACGCAAGTCCGATTTTTATTGATTCAAATTCAATTTCTGCCATATTTGCCCTCCGTTACTCTTCGTCGCCTAAATTATCTTCTTCGCCGTAATCGTCAAAATCGGATTCCTCCGCAATGGCGTCGCCGTTTTCGTCTTCAAGACCGAAGCCCGTAAGATCGTCGGCTACCGTATCGCCTTCAAAATCCATATCCTCGCCCTCAGGAATAGCCGGAGTGCCGAGACCGATATCGTCGTCATCGTCAAAGGTCTGCTTTAAGTCGATCTCTTCATCGTTTTTATCAAGAACCTTAACGTCAAGCCCCAGTGACTGAAGCTCTTTAATAAGAACCTTAAACGATTCGGGAACGCCCGGCTTCGGAATGTTCTGACCTTTAACGATCGATTCGTAGGTCTTAACGCGTCCCACAACATCGTCCGACTTAACGGTGAGTATTTCCTGAAGCGTGTAAGCCGCGCCGTAAGCCTCAAGCGCCCAAACTTCCATTTCTCCGAAACGCTGACCGCCGAACTGAGCCTTACCGCCGAGCGGCTGCTGAGTTACAAGCGAGTACGGACCGGTTGAACGCGCGTGTATCTTATCGTCTACCAGATGATGCAGCTTAAGGTAGTACATATAGCCTACCGTTACAAGGTTATCAAACGGTTCGCCGGTACGTCCGTCATAAAGCTGGGTTTTCGCGTCCGCCGTAAGGGGTATACGCGAGAAGTCGAGCTTTGCGGTATCCTTAAATTCATAATCGGCAGCCTTTGTAGACTCTTCTGCAAGGCTGAAGCACTTTCTGATATCGTCCTCGTGCGCACCGTCGAATACGGGTGTGCAGATGTTCCAGCCGAGCGCTCTTGCCGCATAGCCCAAGTGAACCTCAAGCACCTGACCGATGTTCATACGTGAAGGAACGCCGAGCGGGTTTAATACTATATCAAGCGGAGTGCCGTCCGGTAAGAAGGGCATATCCTCGCTCGGAAGTATGCGCGATACAACGCCCTTGTTTCCGTGACGTCCCGCCATTTTATCGCCGACGGATATTTTACGCTTTTGCGCTATATAGCAGCGTACAACAACGTTTACGCCGGGGCTTAATTCGGAAGAATTTTCCCTTGTAAACACCTTAACATCTACTATCGTGCCGTATTCGCCGTGCGGAACACGCAGCGAAGTATCCCTTACCTCGCGCGCCTTTTCGCCGAATATTGCGCGGAGCAGTCTCTCTTCTGCGGTAAGCTCGGTTTCGCCCTTGGGCGTTACCTTACCCACAAGAATATCGCCTGCGGTAACCTCTGCGCCTATGCGGATTATTCCGCGTTCGTCAAGGTCCTTAAGCGCATCCTCGCCCACGTTCGGAATATCCCTTGTGATCTCTTCGGGTCCGAGCTTGGTATCCCTTGCCTCAAGCTCATATTCTTCAATATGAATTGAAGTATAAACGTCGTCACGAACCAAACGCTCGTTAATAAGAACCGCGTCCTCATAGTTATAGCCTTCCCACGTCATAAAGCCGATAAGGGCGTTTCTGCCGAGAGAAATTTCGCCGTTGCTGGTAGCAGGACCGTCAGCTATAACCTCATGCTCCTCTACCTTTTGACCTACCGCCACTATCGGGCGCTGGTTTATACAGGTTCCGTGGTTTGAACGCAGGAATTTAATAAGCGTATACTCGTCTATTTCACCGTTTTTAGCGCGTATCTTAATATGATCGGCGCTTACATAGGTAACCTCGCCCGCACGCTTTGCAAGCACAACAACGCCTGAGTCTACCGCCGCCTTATATTCCATACCGGTAGCCACTATCGGGTTTTCGGGGCGTAAAAGCGGCACTGCCTGCTTCTGCATGTTAGAGCCCATAAGCGCACGGTTCGTATCGTCGTTTTCAAGGAACGGAATCATAGCCGTTGCAACCGAAACTACCATCTTAGGCGAAACGTCCATATAGTCTGCGCTTGAAGCCTCAACCTCATGGAAGCCGTCGCGGTGGCGGGCGTTTACCTTTTTCTTTACAAAATAACCGTTTTCGTCAAGCGGCTCGTTTGCCTGCGCTACTACATACTCGTCCTCTTCGTCGGCAGTCATATAGCGTACCTCGTCAAGAACCCTGCCCGTCGCCTTATCAACCTTACGGAACGGTGTTTCGATAAAGCCGTATTTATTTATCTTTGCAAAGGTTGCAAGATATGATATAAGACCGATGTTAGGTCCTTCGGGCGTTTCTATCGGGCACATACGGCCGTAGTGAGTGTAGTGAACGTCGCGCACCTCGAACGAAGCGCGGTCACGCGAAAGTCCGCCGGGTCCCAAAGCGGAAAGGCGGCGCTTATGCGTAAGCTCTGAAAGCGGATTAGTCTGATCCATAAACTGCGAAAGCGGCGAAGAACCGAAGAACTCCTTTATAGCCGCCACCACAGGACGTATATTTATAAGCGACTGCGGCGTGATATTATCGGGATCCTGCGCCTGCAGAGTCATTTTTTCGCGCACAACGCGTTCCATACGCGAAATGCCTATACGGAACTGGTTTTGCAGAAGCTCGCCTACCGAACGTATGCGGCGGTTGCCCAAATGGTCTATATCGTCAACCGTGCCTACCCCGTGCGGAAGACCTAAGAAATAGCTTACGGTTGCAAATATATCGTCAACGGTAATGTGCTTCGGAATAAGATCGTCTGCATGCTCCAAAACAGCCTCGCGCAGCTCTTCCTTGCCGTTTGTGTTTTCAAGCAGCTCCTTAAGAACGGCGAACGAAACGTTTTCGTTTATACCGAGCTCGTTAAGCTCGGCCAATTCGTCGGGCGTGAAATCGGTAAAATCGGCAAGCCTTACCATACCGTTTGAAAGCACCTTAACCTCGGTTACGTTGCCTTCGTTGTCCATAACGTTTATATAAGCCTCCGAAACGCCCTTTTTCTCAATGGCTTCGGCAAGCTCGCGGGTAACCGAGGTATCGGCCTCGGCTATTATTTCGCCGGTCATGGGATCTGCAACGGGGCGCGACAAAACCGCGCCTTTAATACGGGCGCCTATGGCTAACTTTTTATTGTATTTATAACGGCCCACACGCGAAATATCGTAACGGTGGGGATCGAAAAAGAGCTGCTCAAGATATGCCTTTGCGCCCTCGATCGTAACCGGCTCGCTCGGACGGAGCTTTTTATAAACCTCTACAAGCGCGTCCTCAACCGATTTTGTATCATCAGCCTCAAGCGTTGCGGAAAGTCTTTCGTCTTCGCCGAAGAGCGCTCTTATCTGCTCGTTTGTACCAAGGCCCAAAGCGCGCATAAACGTGGTAATGGGCAGCTTGCGGTTTTTATCTATACGGACATAAAGCACGTCGTTTGCCGAAGTTTCGTATTCAAGCCATGCGCCGCGGTTAGGAATGATAGTGGAGGAGTAAAGCTTTTTACCTGTTTTTTCATCGGTCTTCTCGGCAAAATAAGCGCCCGGCGAACGAACAAGCTGTGAAACTATGGCGCGTTCCGCACCGTTAATTACAAATGTGCCGGATTCGGTCATCAACGGGAAATCTCCCATTGAAACCTCGCTTTCCTTTATTTCGTCCTTTTCAACGTTTACAAGACGCGCCGTAACGCGAAGCGGAGCCGCGTATGTTGTATCGCGCGCTTTACATTCGGTTACGTCGTACTTAGGCGTTTCGTCAAGGTGATAATCAACAAAGGTAAGCTGAAGATTGCCGCTGTAATCCGTAATGGCGGACATATCTCTGAATACCTCTTTAAGACCCTCCTCGACAAACCATTTATACGAATCCTTTTGAATTTCAATAAGATTAGGCATATCGATGACTTCATTGATTTTCGAAAAGGTCATTCGAGTGTTTTTACCCAACCTGACGGGTTTAACCATTGAAGTTGGCTCCATAGGCTTGCAATCACTCCTCTAAATATTTTACGGCAACCGCCGTAAGCTCTGCAAAAAAGCGGGAATATACGCCCAAAATCACTTTGTAACCGAAAAAAGGCGCAAAATACCCCATCATTAGTAATTCATTATTATAAATCATAAGAAAAGATTAGTCAAGCATATTTTTTATTTTTTTACACTTTTTTTCCTGATTTTTCATTTTTTTATTTGACATACGTCTCAATTATGCTATAATCATATAAATATAATAATTATAAAGGAGAAAATATTATGGCTTATTATTTCAGTGAAGTTTCGCATACGTTTAACGAATATCTTTTGGTTCCCGGCTATTCCTCTGCCGATTGTATACCGGCAAACGTAAGCCTTAAAACTCCTCTTGTTAAATTTAAAAAGGGTGAAGAGCCCGCAATTTCAATGAACATTCCGCTTACCTCTGCGATAATGCAGTCGGTATCGGGCGACAGACTGGCTGTGGCGCTTGCAAGGGAAGGCGGCGTATCGTTTATATACGGTTCGCAGTCTGTAGAAGACGAGGCGGCAATGGTAGAGCGCGCCAAAAGCTATAAGGCGGGCTTTGTTGTAAGCGAATCCAACGTAACGCCCGAAAGCACCCTTGCGGATATACTTGCGCTTAAAGCCAAAAACGGTCACTCAACCGTTGCCGTTACATCGGACGGAAAACCCGACGGCAGGCTTTTAGGTATAGTTACAAGCCGCGATTACAGGGTGAGCCGTATGTCGGGCGATACAAAGGTCAAGGAATTTATGACTCCGCTTTCATCGCTTATAGTAGGCGAAGAGGACACCACCCTAAAGCAGGCAAACGATATTATATGGGATAATAAGCTTAACTCCTTGCCGATAGTGGATAAAAACGGCTGCCTTAAATATTTTGTTTTCCGTAAGGATTACGACGCGCACAAGGAAAATCCCAACGAGCTGCTTGATAAGCACAAGCGTTACGTAGTAGGCGCCGGAATTAACACCCGCGATTACGAAGAACGCGTGCCCGCGCTTATCGCGGCGGGAGCGGACGTGCTGTGCATAGACTCCTCCGAGGGCTTCAGCGAATGGCAGGCGCGCACGCTCAGGTTTGTACGCGAAAAATACGGCGATACCGTAAAGGTGGGCGCCGGAAACGTTGTTGACCGCGAGGGATTTATGTTTTTAGCCGAAGCAGGCGCCGATTTTATAAAGGTAGGCATAGGCGGCGGCTCAATATGCATAACCCGCGAAACAAAAGGAATAGGCAGAGGACAAGCCACCGCGCTTATAGAAGTTTGCGCCGCGCGCGACGAGTATTTTGAAAAAACGGGCGTTTATGTGCCTGTTTGCTCGGACGGCGGCATTGTTCACGACCACCATATGACCTTAGCCCTTGCAATGGGAGCGGATTTTATGATGTTAGGACGTTACTTTGCAAGATTTGACGAAAGCCCCACAAACCGCATAACCATAAACGGTAACTATTATAAGGAATACTGGGGCGAAGGCTCAAACCGCGCCAGAAACTGGCAACGCTATGATTTGGGCGGCGATAAAAAGCTTTCGTTTGAAGAGGGCGTGGATTCTTATGTGCCGTATGCCGGCAGTCTTAAGGATAACGTTAACCTATCGCTTTCAAAGGTTAAATCCACAATGTGCAACTGCGGCGCTCTTACAATACAAGAGCTTCAGAAAAAAGCCAAATTGACACTTGTATCCGCAACAAGCATAATCGAGGGCGGCGCGCACGACGTAATACAAAAAGACACAAGCGCAGGAACAATAAAGTAGAGCATAAAACATATAAAATAACAGCCGATGTGAAAACATCGGCTGTTATTTTATATTATCCAGCTTCCCTTATCCTCGCCGCTGCCAAACGCTAAGTCTGCCACCGTGTATGAATCGAAGAACCCGTTAAGCGTTTTATAAAGCTCCTTCCACATAGGCAGAGTCTTACATCGCTCCGCCATTTCGCAGGGCGCCGCCCCTGCCTTAAGGCAGGCGACGGGAGCCAATTCGCCCTCGGTTATTTCAAGTATTTCGCGCACGCGGTAATTTTCGGGTGCGCGGCTTAAGCGGTATCCGCCGCCTTTTCCGTGCGCCCCCTCTACAAGACCTGCCTTTGAAAGGCTTGTCATAATGCCCTCTAAATACTTTTGCGAAATATTCTGTCTTTCGGCTACCGCCTTAAGGGGGATAAAGTCGCTGCCGTGCGCCGCCAAATCCGCCATTACCCTTAAAGCGTATCTTCCTCGTGTTGATATAGTCATGGCTTATTCGGCAAAAAGCGGCGTGGAAAGGTATCTGTCGCCTGTATCGGGCAGAAGAACAACTATGGTCTTGCCCTCGTTTTCGGGGCGCTTTGCAAGCTCTGCCGCCGCCCATACTGCGGCGCCCGATGAAATTCCCACAAGCACGCCCTCGTTTTTGCCTATTTCCTTGCCTGTCGCAAAGGCGTCTTCGTTCGAAACCCTGATAATCTCGTCATAAACGGCGGTGTTAAGCACATCGGGAACAAAGCCTGCACCTATTCCCTGTATTTTATGAGCGCCGGAGGGCTGACCTGAAAGAACGGCGGAGCTTGCCGGCTCTACCGCAACAACCTTTACTCCGGGCTTTTTGGATTTTAAATATTCACCTACGCCCGTAACGGTTCCGCCCGTTCCCACGCCGGCTACAAATATATCAACCTCTCCGTCGGTATCAGAGTAAATTTCTGGTCCCGTGGTTTCAAAATGCGCCTTGGGGTTTGCCGGATTTACAAACTGACCGGGAATAAAGCTGTTCGGTATCTCGCGGCTTAATTCCTCTGCCTTTGCAATAGCGCCCTTCATACCCTTTGTACCGTCCGTAAGCACAAGCTCGGCACCGTAGGCCTTCATAAGCTGGCGGCGCTCAACCGACATAGTTTCCGGCATTACAATGATAATTCGGTAGCCCCTTGCCGCCGCAACAGAAGCAAGACCTATACCGGTGTTGCCTGAGGTAGGCTCGATAATTACCGAATCGGGCGTTAATTTTCCGCTTTGCTCGGCTTCGTCTATCATAGCCTTTGCAATACGGTCCTTAACAGAACCTGCCGGATTAAAATATTCAAGCTTTGCAAGAATTTTTGCTTTAAGCGCATACTTTTTTTCAATATGAGTAAGCTCTAACAGAGGGGTTTTTCCTATAAGCTGATCTGCCGATGTATATATTTTTGACATAATAATTACTTCCCTTTTTAAAAATTAAAAAATTATTTTATACAGTACGTTATTATGCGTTACATCGGCCGAGCGTGACCGACTTTAAAAGCAATATTTTTTTCATATCATTTTACCTACCAATCCGATATGTTGGTAGTATTATATCACGCATTACCCACTTTGTCAATAGGAAAATCCAAATTTTTCAAAAATATTTTTCCGTACAGATATAGCTTTTTCTTATTCTCGGTTCAGAACAGCTGTCCGGGCAGCTTAAGCTTTTGCTTTTTAGGGAACTCCGCTTCAAACCGTTCAAACGCGGCGGGATCCTTTTCACAGACAAAATACCCTTCGGGGTCCTTATAAGTGCCGGATATACCGTTTAAAAATCCGGGCGTCATCTCTTTAATAAGGAAATAGTCCGCATTCGGATCGTCGGCATAGCGGACTCCCTTTGTTTTTGCCGTTACAAAGCCCGACTTGCCGTAAAACAAAATGTTGCCGGTAATAGCAAGCGCTCCCGCACCCATTTTCTTTGCCTGCTCCATAGAGTAATCAAGCAGTCTTTTGCCATAGCCCTGCCGCTTATAGGCAGGCGCTATTCCGATCGGGCCGAAGGTCATAATCGGCACCCTGCGCCCGTCGTCGCACTCGATTTCCGAGCGCACATAAATAACCTGACCTATAAGCTCGCCGTTAAGCTCCATAACAAAATCAAGCTCAGGCACAAAAGCAGGATCGTCCCGATAGCAGTGCAGTACATAATGCTCCGTACAGCCGGGACGGTATACGTTCCAAAACGCTTCGCGCGTAAGATTTTCGGTATTTCTGTAATCCGCCTCTTTTTCAAGGCGAATGGTAATATTATCATTTAACACAGTAAATTCTCCTTTGCAATATTTATTTTAGGGCTTAGAACAAAACAGGTGGATACCAAGCGCCGCATTAAAGCCCGTTGCGGCAAACACGCTGAAGCGCTCAACAACGCCGAAGTATGCGGCGGGTACAATTTTCATACCCACTGCGCCTACAAGCATCATTCCAAGCGCGGCTGCGGCGCACACCCCGTAAGAACGGCAGCGCCTGTCTTTCGCTCCCGAAACGATGATAACCGTCAGCGATGCAATAGACAGCAGTACCACCAAGCCTGTGGTAACCATATGCATAATATCCTGAAATTCACCCGCATAGCCGCCGGTTGAAAGCGGAAACATACGATACCCCACCGCCGAAATCCACTCCATAACGGCAAACAGATATATCCCCGCGCGCAAAAGCTTTGTCTTTTGCCCCTGTATACCGATACATACAACGGTTACACAAACAATTTCGCACGCATTGTAAAAGGCGCTCAGCTGATTCCAAAGGGCAAGCGACGGGGCGTCGGCGGCGCTGAGGTCGCTTACCGCCTGCGCCATTCGGTTGTAGCCGGGATAGGCTATCGGCGAAAATACTACTGCCGCCGTGTAAGAAAGAAGGCTTACAATGCCTAATAATCCAAGCCTTTGCGTTAATGTTTTTTTCATAAATCTTCCTCCGATTTTTGTTTTTGCGAAACATACCAATTGAATACGGCTCTTAAATTCTCAAACCTTACCCGTTTGCCGCCGTTCAGCATCATATCAAGCATATCGTTTTCCTCTTGTGTGCGGTTTTCCTTTGAGGCAAGGCCCCTGCCGGCTGTTTTTACCATAATTTCCATCAGTAAGCGATATATGCCGTGCAGCTTTTTAACGTTAAAGCTGCCCTGCAAGGTAAATAAAGGAATATTTGCGGGAACAGCCGTTTTTTTACGCACACTGTCCTCCTGTGTTCCGGTTTGCCCCATACCTACGCCGCATACCGCGCAAACGCTGTAACGGCGCGCCGCCGCGGCATAGCCCTTTATGCAGCCCGCCATAATCCAACCGAGATAGATTACGCTGCCGCCGGGCAAAACCGCTTTTTTTGCTTCGGCAAGGGTATACGCCGGAAGCCCTGTTTCGTGCGCCAGCAGCTTTGCATATCGCTCTGTACTGCCGGTTTGTGTGGTATAAATAATTGCTTTCATAAATATTTCCTTTCAAAAAAATAAAACGCAGCGCATAATCCTTTTTGATTGCACTGCGTCTCAGCGTCCGGCTTTTTGAATTTCAGTTATAAAATTTTTAACATTCACAATGCTTTCCCGCCTGCATTTCGGGCAAAACAGCGGAAACACCTTTAATTCCGTTTCCGGCAAAAGCTGCAAGCGGGTTTTCGCCCCGCACACGGGGCACAAAACCCAATGCTTTTCTTCTGATCTGTCATTCATAATTTTCACCTTACCTTCCGCGGCAGGGGCCTATTCTGTCAATAAACCGATCTATGTGCGAGCGAAGCAAAAGCCCGACACTGTCCTTTTCCGCCGCGCCGTCGTAAACGCTGTAAAGCAAAAACATAGGCCCGTAAAACTCCAGCGCAAGCTGCATTGCCGTCTCATCGCTGTCCGTAAGCTTTCTGAAAACCGCCGCCATATACTCGACAGGCCCCGCAGCAAGATAATTCTGATAAAGCTGTGACATATCTTTATCACGGTATTGCTCAAGCGTGAGCATTTTCCTGAAATTTGAGGAAAAACGCTCCTTTGTCCAGTGGTCAAACTGCGCCATACTGTATGCGCGGATCTTTTCGATCGGCGTGCGCATATAGGCCTCTGCAAAGCCGTTCGGTTCCGTTTCGGGCATTTCGTATTCCTCGGCGCGTTCATAGTCGTTTTTATTCATTCTTTCAACAATACTGTCTAATATCTCCTGCTTGCTTGTATAGTGCTTATACAAGGCGCCCTTTGTAATTCCGAGCTTCCCTGCAATATCGTTCATAGACGTTCCCAAATAACCGCTTTGGGCAAACAGCTCAAGCGCGGTCTCTAAAATGCGTTCCTTTGTATCCCCTGCCATAATTTTACTCCCAAAGTCTTTTGTAACCGTTCGGTTACCTTAATTATAGCAACCGAACGGTTACTTGTCAAGACTTTTTTTGAAAACACGCCCCGACTGCAAGACCGACAAGCATACCAAGCAAAATACCAATGCCGTGCCTGCCGCCGCGTACGGCGCGGCGGCTTTGATAAAATCCAAAACTGCGTTCATCTCTGCATCTCCTGTTTCTTAATAATCCGTCCTCCAAGCAACCTATCGTTCGGTAGGTATAGGACCGAATAAATTGCGCCATGCGCCTATGTCAGCACACGCCGCAATACTTAAAAATCGCTATATCTTAACGCCTGCAAGCTGCAGAAATTTTTTATCGGACTGTATCGCCTGCGTTACAAACTTTCCGTCACGGAATAAAGCATAGGTTGTAACCGGAGCCGGAACGTTTTGGGCGTTTCCCCTGCTTGTTATATGAATAACCTTAAGCGGAATACCGTGCTCATTTGCCGCCGTTTGCACCCGCGGCACCCAATAATAGGTAAACGGGCACTGATCGGTATAATACAGCACAAAGCCTTTTTCTTCTGTTTTCGGGTGCTTGGCGCACTCTTTAAAACGAGGTATTGCGGCGTTCGGCTCAAACGGCAGATACATTAAATTTATTCCGCAGTCAGAAACATCGGCAACCTCAAACCCCATGTGCGCCAAAAACTTCGGGTCGGCAAGAAACTCGCGTTTTCTGCCTTCAGCCGAAAGTATACAAACGCCCTTTTTGCACTTATTCCTTGCGTCGCGTATACACTCGTTCAGCAAGTCGTTTGAATAACCGTGGCCCTTAAAAGAGCCTGCAACCCAAAGGCAGTTTATATAAATATAACCCTCCGCCCTGATAGGCACCCACGCATTTTCCGCAGGAATATACTCGATAAAGCACTTGCCGCGTTCCTCGCTGCGATAAAAAACAAGCCCCTCGTCAAGCCGTTGCTTCAGCCATTCCTTTTTAGTAAGGCTCTGCTTGCCCGACATAGCGCAGCAGATATGCTCCGTATCAATATTCTCTTTTGTTATTTTTATGTAGTTCATTTTGTTTCCGCTCCCGTTAATAAGGCGGCGGTTCCGTACATCTTAAAAAACCGACGGATATGCCGTTCAATAAGTCCCATCACTTCGTCCTCGCGCTGCGGCTCACGGTCGCAAAGATTTATCCAAACCGAAACGGGCAGGCACAATTGCGCCGCCGTAATCTCAGGGTCGCCGTCCATAAGCCTTCCGCAACGGATAAGAAACCTTGTAAGCCCCGTAAAATAGCCCATTACATCTGTATAATTCTGTTTGGTCTGTAATTCCTTAAGCTTTGGATTTCTGAATTGCTCAATCGTAAGCATTCTGCGTGATTTGCTGATCTGCGGATCGTGCAGAATATAGCGGACATGTCCTAATATCATCTGCAATACTTCTTCAAAGGTAATGCTTTGCATTTCTTTTGTAAAGGCAGGATCGTCCCAATCCGCCCGCGCAAAAACCGAATGCCTGCCGTACTCTTCAAGCCCGATTTTCACCAGCTCGTCCAAAATTTCCTGCTTACTGCCGAAATGGCTGTATACAGACGCCTTGCGAATACCTACCGCGTCTGCTATCTGAGAAACAGAGGTTGCCTCATAGCCCTGCTGCGAGAACATATCCAAAGCCGTTTTCAGAATTTTCCGCTTTGTACTGCACTTTTCCATTCCATCGCCCCCTACCGCCGACAGTATTATTATACCTACCGAACGATAGGTTGTCAAGTAAAAGCGGCAAATAATTAAAAGTCAGCTCATTATAAAGCCAAAGAAAAAATGAAAAAAACCGATAATTACAGATTAAACCTCCGCCAATTCGGCATCTTCAAGAATTATTGCCTTGCGGCTGTCTGCCGACAATGCTTTGAATTTTACGTTTTGAAGCGTTAATCCCTCGCAGTGTCTGCAAAAAAGACCGTAGGCAGGCAGTTTACCGTACATACAGTTTTCGGGATAATTTTTTTCATTGTCGGGGACGGTGTGATCCTTCATATCGTCTGTTTCGCCGCCCGGCACTTCTATATACACATTTGAAAGCACTACATTTTTAATCTTTTGATCGCGCAGTCCCGCTATTGAACACGTAATCGGTTCGGGCTTCTGTAAGGTATACTGATTATAATAGTCGTGAATACACGCTTCCCACGGCTCATACGGACCTGTGGCAATAAGATTGCTTATAAAAATGTTTCTTACAATACCGTTTTCGGTAAGCTTCGGACCTCTGCCGCGGTTGCATAAAACTATAAACAGCGGTGTTCCCACATTACGCATAGTAATATTTGAAACAACTATATTTTCCATTATTCCGCCGTCGGCTATTTCGAGCGCAAGACCGCTGAGACGGGTATTTTCGATAACGCAGTTGGAAATTGCTATATTTCTGTACCCGCAATTAGACTCTGTACCGAATTTAACAGCGCTGCATCTGCTGGACACAATACAGTTGGTAACGGTAATATTTTCACACAGCTGATGTCTCAGCAGCGAGTAAGAGCTTTTGATCACTATGCCGTCGTCGCCGGTCTTAACAGAGCAGTCGGAAATTGTTACGTTCTTACAGCAATCAGGGCTTATGCCGTCAATATGCCCCACAATATTCAAACCGCTTACACGAACATCGGTACACCCTAAAAGGTAAAGCGTTAAATCCGTAGAATTAAGCAGATTAAGATCCGTAATAACAACATTCCTGCATTCAACAAACGTCATGGTTTTTACTCCGCGTCTGCGATCGATACAGTTTTTACCGAAATCCCTGTCATCCATTTCCCAGGCGGATTGCATATCAATTGTTCCGAAGCCCGAAAAAACTATATTTTCGCAATTCTTTGCCACAAAAAGGCTGTGATCGTAATAACTGTGCGACGCGTCCTGAAACAGCGGTTTTTCGCGGTATTCGTCAGGAGCAAAATGTTCCCTTGTATTTTCGCTTCCGAGAATGGTAGCGCCCGCCGCCAGATGAACATACGTATTATTTTTAAGATAAACCGTACCCAGCAAGTATTCGCCTGCAGGAAAGCATAATGTTTTTCCGTTTTGCGAGCAGGCGTCTATTGCCGACTGCACCGCTTCGGTACATAATGCTTTTCCGTCGTTTTCGGCGCCGAAATCAGTTACAGATACGTACCCGTTTAATATGTTTTTCATAATATATCACCATAAATGCTTTTATTTAACCGTTCTCCCGTAAAAGCCGCCTGTTCAAAGCGCATATATACCGAAAAAAGCCGTAATTACAGGAGCAACGGATACTAAGATGATAATTTGACAGTATATATCTTTTTCGGAGCGGCCTTAATTTTGCCCCCGATTTTATCAAGCTCTGTTTTTTCCGCTAAATCAACAAGCGCCGCGCCTGCAAATTCATTATCTGCGCTGACCGTCCAGTCCTGTTCGCAATCGCTTGTGTTATATAATCTTAAAATTACGCCGCTGCCGTCCTCGGAGGGCTTAAAGCAGGAAAAGCCGATATATTCGCCCGATATATCAACTAAAGCTTTGCTTGCGGGCAGATTTCCTGTATGAGCGCCGTACTGCAATGCGGCAGGTTCGCCGTAATAAAAATCATATGCAGCCGAATAAGCTGCCGACAGCTCCTCTGCCGCAAACGGAATAAAAGAATAATCAAGGCAAAGCTTACGCTTAAGCTGCATATCGGGCGTAGGGAAATCACCCCAGTCTCCCATTTCGCCGACTGCACGCAAAAGTGTAAGAGCCAAAGCGTTTTCGCTGTGCCGCATTACCTCATACTCGTGAAGACCCCTTGTTGCAACAAGGGCGCCCTTTACGCCGTCTTTAATTCCGAAAAAAGCTCGGCAGCGCTGAGGATTTTCGGGATTTTCCCAAATTGAACAAGGGATAACCGGACGGTTCAAAACGTCAAACTGACCGTCTGCAATATCGGTCGTACTTTCTATCCCGCAGGGGAAGACAGCACGCAGCCTGTGGTTTTCCGATTTGTTTTCAAGCTCCGTATGTATTTTCAGCACACGGCTGTGCGCCGAAAGAGTAACATAGGTAGTTATATCGTGAGCAGCCGTTTCCGCAGAACGCTTTTCACCGTCGAGATGCTCAGGTATATCCATACGGGATACGATTTTGTACGTTATCTCGAACGTGCTGCGTGAGTCAATAGATATATCCGCGTTTTTATTGCAATAAACGGGTCTGTCGCCGGCTACCGCTTCAAAATTATAAGAGTCTCCCTTATCTCCGAGGTCCTCATAGCGGTTCATACGCTCAAATGTGTGTCCGCTTTGTTTTTCCGTTACATTAAATGTACCGTCGGGATTTAAAGTAAAGGATATAAATTCGTTTTCGGCGCCGTTATTGTTAACGGTGATCAGCGGCTGCTCCTGCTCATCGGTTTCATCTATATAGAACGAGGTATAGCCTATGCCCGAAAGCCTGCAGAGAAAACGAACGGTATATATATGCGGTCTGCCGCTTTTTCTGAAGCTGTCTTTAGGTAATGTATATCTGAATTGTTTGCCGAGATATTTAAATTCGGCGGGAATCCTATGTCCGTTAATATCGTAAACAGCAAGCGCGGATATATCCTTTTCCCCGTTGTAGTGAAGCTCTGCGGTAACAGCCACTGCTTCCGAATAAGGATATCCGTGAAACACACAGATATTCTTTTCGTGTGCAAGGGAAATTCTGTCTGTGATATATTTTGCAGCCTCTGCCGCAATGTATTCCGATACCTGCTGAGATTTATTGAATCTTACCGCCATTTCACCTGCAACCTCATCACATGAGCAGGTGCAGATAGAATCGTGCGGATGGTTTTTCATAAGGGTTTTCCATGCATACGCAAGCTCATCCCTGCGCATAACGTCGCCCGCAAGCCATGACATAACGTTTATCGGCTCGCTCTTGGTAATCAGAAGATTTTGAACGGTATGATTACGCTGCTTAAGCGGAATATGTGTAGAAGCGGTGTTTATAAGATTTCTGTATCCGACCGTGTTTTGGCTTATCATTTCACCGGAAACATGAATAAACGCTTCGGAATATTCCCTTATTGCCGCAATATATTCTTTAAGACCGCTTTGTACGGCGGTTATATCCGGAAAAAGCTTCCCTGCCGTTTTAATTACATCGGAAAGATTTTTTTGCAGCGGCTGATGATCACTGCCGTTCATAAGCAGAACAAGAGGCGTTTTACAAACCCTGTCTGAATAAGCGATTATATTTTGAAGGCGTTTTTTAAGAGAAACGGCGTCTTCGGGCAATTCGGCTCCGTTATTGTACCAACCTAAAAATTTAATTCCGATAACGGAAGAACCGTCGGGCGAGGACCAAATATACTCCGTAACCTCAGCTCCGTTGTCTTTATCGGGCATATTGTCGCAAAGTATTCTTCCTATGCCGCGGCCGAAAACAGCGTTATCGATTCCGAAGCCGTTAAGAATTTGCGGCATCTGCGATATATTGCCGAAAGCGTCAGGCAAGTACCCGCACATTAACGGCTCGACGCCGTTTGCCCTGCAATAACCGATTCCGGTCATAAGGTTGCGGATATTGCTTTCACCGTCGATAAGGAATTCGTCCTGCAAAACATACCAAGGACCTATCTGAATCTTATTTTCCCTGATAAGCTTCATCAGCCGTTCGCGGTTTTGAGGCCTTATTTCAAGGTAATCCTCAACAGCGATGGTCTGACCGTCTAAATGATAATAACAATAGTCGTTATCAGCTTCCATAAGCTCAATTATATTGTCTATAAGTTCAACCAGCCGCATACGGTGTGATTCAAAAGGCATATACCACTCACGGTCCCAGTGCGAATGCGGAACAATAAATATTTTTTTCAAATTGTTTTCCTCGCTTTAATTTTGTCGATACACTAACTTTATTACAACACCCGGCTCGGAAATATCCTTGCCCGCATTGGCGGATCTGCCGATTCTGTTTATAATTTTGCCGTCAATTACGATTCTGTTATCACGAATATCCACGCAGTCTGTAATTTCCTCTGCGGCATTTAATGCCAGATCTTGCATAAACACACGATAGTTAAGTATGCTTAAAGGATATTCAAGCGTTATACTGCCGTGGTAGCCGAATACCCCGATAACAGCGCTCGGATCGTCAATAAACAAGGCGGTTTCGGCAAGCGGTGTGCGATACCGGCTCTGACCGTATTTACGGTATAGAGAGGCGACCGAATAAGCGCCCGTTTTGTTTCTTGAGGCAATAATGTAAGGCTTTTCGTCCTCGGTATATTTCACCCTCGGTAAAACGCAGCCTCTTGTGATAATTGCCGGCGCGCTTTGCATTACCGTTTTTCCGGAATATTTTCCGGAAAAAATTTTGTCGTCACAGTTATGTGAAGCTGTAAGCCGTTCCTCAGAGGCTGATACGGAAGCCTCGTTTACGCCCATAGGCGGAGCAAAATAAAGCATCCAGTTCATAGCGCGGTAAACCTCTGTTATACGGTTGCGGTATTCGGTAGGATCCTGTATGTCAGGCAAGGCCGGGCGCCATTTTTCCGAGCGCATAATACCTAAGCTTAAGCCTAATGCCGCCCCTATATACATTTCGTCCTCACAGTTAAGAATACAGTTTGCAGTATCGTTTTCATATCCGAGACGAAGAGTATTGTATACTCGGTCAAGCGTTGTGGGAACCGCAAGCTGATTTATTACGTCATAGGTTCTGAAAACCCTTGCGAACCTAATAATGCTTAACCAATGCAAATGCTCGTTGTTCCATTCCGAAAAACGGCCGGAATCATTTGAATGAGGGTTGTTTATTTCAACGCCGTTTAACGGCTGAACACATCCGGCATGTTCAATAATCAGCTGCGGATATTCTTCCTTTGCAATTTCGTCCAACATTCTGCGGAAGGCCTCGCTGCGTTCATAGTGGCCCCAGTCAACCTTCCAATATAATATCCCCGCTTCCCTGCACCAGCCGACGCGTTCCCGCCAGTATTTACGGGCTTCGTCGGTATTTAAGCGCTCTTTTACGGTTTCGCCGCAGGCATTAGCGCATATCCAAAGACCAAGCCCCTTCCAGCCCCTTTCTTTAACAAGGCTGTTAAGCTTCTTCAGTCTTTTCACGGGCGAACCCGTGCAGGAGGGGAAACGCTCGTCGTTTACAACAAGCGAACCGAATTTATCGCGGTTGCGCCCCATATGAAGATTGTATCCCACGTCCCAGCCGTCATCTAAAAGGAAAATAAGCTCTTTTTTTATGTCGGGATAAACTTCGGCAATGCCGTTTTTTCCGAACAAAAGCTCTTCGGTCATATAATCACGGGGTTGTTTTTCACTTGTTAATTGGTCTTCCCTTGAACGCCCCAACATTTGCGTCAGCCAGGTACAAAAATAACAGTCGGTATTAAAGCTTTTGCTTTTTTCAATCAAATTCATATTTTTTAACCTTTCGTAAATTCAAGCTACCCCACAAGTCCCGCCCGTTCAATTCCCTGAACAAGCTGTTTCTGTGAAATAACAAATACAACAAGCAACGGTATTATTATAAGTAAAAGCGCAGTATTGCTTAAAATACTTACAACATATGTGCCCGAACCGAGCGAGGTCTCATTTTTTGCGGAAATAAGCGTTAATACCCTCGGAAAATGCTCGTATGTAGGCAGCAGCAGATTATTATAAAGCGAGTCTGTCCATTGCCACGCAAATGAAAGAATAAATACAACAAACGCCATTGAACGTACAAGCGGCACATTTATGTTAATAAACAGCCGAAAATAATTCGCACCGTCCACCATTCCCGCCTCGTCCAATTCCTTGGGCAATCCGCAAAATGCCTGTCTGATTATAAGAATATACAACCCGCCTCTGAATCCGAAGCCCGCAAAAGCCAAAAACCAAAGCGGAAAAGGAGTATTTACCGTAGAAACAGACGAACCTGTTATCAGCCTTATAATGCCGAAAAAGTCGAAATACCTGAAATACATATAGGTCGGCACCATAATTGTTGAAAAGGGAATAAGCAGCGACAGCAGCACAACCGCCAGCAATATTCTTTTGCCGATAAAATTGAATTTTGCAAGACCGTATCCGACAGACACAGCCGTAACGGTTGACAGTACCGCACAAAGCAGAGAGTTAAAACACGTGTTGAAATATGCCTTGGTAAGCGGCGTATTCCTGAATACATATATTATATTATCAAGAGTCGGATTTTTAGGAATAAGCGCAACGGTATCATCGTATGTATCGGCCATAGACATAAACATAGAAGACAGCTTTACAATAAAGGGATACAGGATAATAAAAGCAAGACCGATAAGCAGCGCATACCAAAAAATCTTATAAAACAAGCCGCGTGTAATATTACGGGTTCTTTTTGAGTCCATATCCTTACCCCTTTCTGTTGCCTTTTTTGACACAAAGCATAATAATTCCCGCAGTTATAAGCAGTATCAGCATTACTGCCAAAAGGAATATCCAAGCCATAGCCGAAGCCTCGCCGAATTTAGCGTTTGTAAAGCTAAGGCTGCTTACATATGAAAGAATACTGTTTTTGCCTGTTGTATAGTCAACAACCGTATAAAAAAGATTTACAAGCATTATGGGCGAAATAAGCGGAACGGTAATCTTCCAGAAAATATCCCAGCCGGTTGCGCCTTCGGTTTTTGCATATTCGTATATAGACGGCGATATGCTTTGAAGCCCCGCCAAAAATATTATTATCTGCACGCCGGATTTATCTATTACATTGATAATATTATCAACAGCCGATGTTACGTAGCCTATCAGCGTAGGACTGAAATTCAAGCTGCCGAAGAACTCGGTTATAGCCTCGCTTGAAAGAAAAGCCGTACGAGCCGCCATGCCCGTATCTATCGCCGAGGAGCTGCTGAGAACCTGCAAAACCGTATTGTTCGCGTCGGCGTCGGCAATAATACCCGTTGCAACAATAACAGGCAAGAAAAATACCGCTCTGAAAAACGTTCTGCCCGGCATATTCTGATTAAGCAAAACCGCCGTAAACAAACTGAAAATCAAGATTATCGGCGTGTTTGTCACCAATTCGATAAGGCTTGTCACCATTCGCCTTACAAACTGCGTATCGGTTAAAAATGCATATTTATAGTTGTTAAAGCCCACATAATTAAGCTCATAAGAAGAACTGCCCGTACTTACCGCCGCAAAACTGAATTGCAGGGAAACGGTGAGCGCATAAATAAAAAACGTTACGGTGCCGAGAATAAAGGGCGCAACAAAAGCATAGGCTATCGGCTGATATTTACTGTTTAATTTAGATTTCCTATTCATTTGTTTCCCCCTGTTTTAATACTGCATAATCCATAGCTGATACCGTTACGCCGCCGACCGTATAATCAGCCTGTGTTGCATTAACGTATATTGATATGCCGCCGGAAAAATCCAAACGCGTAACGCCGTCGGTAACGGTATCGTGGTTTATAAGCCTTGCTCCGAGAACGTCCTTGAATGCGTTATTGACATACTTATAAATACTCTCGCAATCAGCCGCCCTTGTTTCAAAGGAAACGGAATTAAACTGTGTATAATTTGACAGCTTGATTTTATCCATATTCTGCATACCCAAAACAAGCTTAGGAGAGCTGACCGACGAAATGCACTTTAACAGTGCAAGCTTAGTATCGTTTTCGGAATTAAGCTCAGGCGAAGAATACGGAACATTCCCGTAGCAAACAAGCTGAATAAACGGTATATCGTAGCTTATACCCTTAAGGGACGAATCGGTGATCGGAATATCGGTAAGCTCGGAGGCAAAACCAAGCACATACGCGTTTGCACCGCTGAACGACAGCGAAGTGCTTTCAGAAGCCTTTTTAAGTACGCTTACAATAACGTCCAGCGTCTGCTCGCGGTTATATGATTTATTTTTTCTGTATGTAGAGTTTAAAGAATTGCCTGTATCCGCAACCGCAAAAGACGAAATATTGTTTTTTGCGGCACTCAAAACAAATTTGCCGAAATATGACGAGTACTTGGCGGGAGATATCGCATACATAAACGTATCCCTGTCATATTGGTTTAAATCGGGACGAATTATCATTTTACCGCCGATCTTTGCCGTTAAAAGCTTTACGGTATCATTTGCGGCGGAAAAGCCGTCAAACCATTTATCCCTTGAAGCGAAAGAAAAGCTGATATTCGCAAAGGCGTTAAATCCGTTGCTTTTGCAAAGCTCAAAAAAGCTTTTAAGCTCTTTTTTATTCCCAAGCTTTTTTTCCGCGTCAAACGAGACCGGAACGCCGCAGTCAAACCCGCCCTTACGCCATGCGGAAATATAAAAGCTGATATCGTTTACACCCTTTGATTTGAGCGTTTCTAAAATTTCCGCATTTTGGGCATATGTGGTAATTCCCGCTGTCGCGGTATACGGAACGCCCAAAAAAGTATCGGGGTAGCTGACCGCACCGATGGTTTCTACACTTAACGCCAACGGCTTCTGTGTGTAATTATCATTGCTTTTAAAATAATAATTTCTGCAAACAAGAGCCATATCATAATACCCGATATTATCCTTACACAGTAAATTATAATTAACGGTGAAATTTCCTTTATAAAAGTTTTTGTCAATTTTAAGAGTATTATTGGTAGAATACGCGGAATATACCTTAGCCTCGGTCGTAACAACCTCTGATTTTGCATATGTAAGTATCGGGTATGCGGTGTAATAACTGCCTATACCGCCGGCAGTATCGAAACAAAGCGAAACAAGGCCCGAACCGTCCTCCACAATACCTACAACCGCGCCGTTTCCGTTTGACAAACCGAATACGGGCAAATACCAGGGCTTATCGGTTGAGGGCTCGTCGGGAAGCGTTATACCGTAATCGGTACCGTAAAGCTCGTTTTTAATTTGCGATACTCCCGAAGGCTCCTTAGAAAAATTCACAACAGCCCCGCTGCCGTCGGGCAAAAGCAAAAATCCGTTGTTTCCGGAATAGGCTTCCGCGGCAAAATAGCGAAGCAAGCTTATATCAAGCAAATAATATGTTTCCCTGTCAAATTCAATTTCATCGGCAGGCACCGTTACAGACAGGCCCTTTTCCGTAAGCTTATAATAAACGTTAACCTTAAAGTTAGGCGTGACCGAAAGACTTGCCGAATAGTTAAGCCTTTTATATTCGTCATTAAGGTCCTTTAGAGTAAACTTTGCTTCTGCAAAATTATTTTCAAGGCGTTCTCTTTCCGAGGCAGATAAATTCTGATTGATTATATAAACCGTACCGTTTACCGAAACGTCCTTGAATTTTTCCGGCAGCTCGGCTTTGTTTGTGTATTCGGTATAAAGGAATTTTGTTTGTGTGGCGGCAAGCCCCGAAAGCGATTCCAAAACACCGACGAATGTTTTTTCGCTTAAAATTTCGGGCAGAATTGACGCCGCAGGATCCTTGCCGATAGAATAAGCCACCTTAACCCCGTCGTCATTCTTAAATACCTTAAACTGCTTCAGCTTAACCGAATCGTCATACGACCAAAGGGTCGACGTAATCTTGTCAACATTATTTCCGTAGCTTAAGCTGAGCTGAGAATATAATGCGCTTGTATTATCGGCAGCAGCCGAGGCGTTATAAGGATTTGATGTGAAAATTCTGCCGGTTGAAACGCTTTTCACGGCAAAGAAAAGCGAACAGGGGTCAAAATAAAGCTCAAAATCGCCCTTTTTGCAAACAAGCTGCATATCCGAAAGCATATCTGCATTGCTTTGATAATTCAGTTCTACAATTCCGCTTTCACCTACAAATTCCGTATAGCCGCCGCTTACATCGCCGTTTGCATATGTATCAAATGAAAGGCTTAAGGTACAGCACATTATTAAAATAAAGCATAAAAATTTAAAAAATATTTTTTTATTCATCGCTGCCGCACCTCACAGTCTGAAAGAAATTTCATTATAAATGTTAACAATAAAGGTGGTAACCTTTCCGATAACATTTGCAAAAAGCAGAATAATGAAAAGCATTACCGCAATACCGACTATACCGAGAACAGTAACAATAATGTTTTTGCCCAGCCCGTAATCGTGAATAGTCATAGTTCCGAAAAAGATGAGTATAACCGTCCAAAGATAAGCGGCTGTTGATATCGTTGTAACGAAGGCAGCCTCCTCTATCACCAAAAAATGGCTTAAAACGGTAGAAACATTCAATAAAATAATAATCGGAACAAGGGAATAACACATTGTGGTATATATTTGTTTCATATTGCCCTTACCGTCCATCAAAGATGTAAGGCACCAGTTAGAAAGCATATAAAGGAAAAAAGGAACCAGAAGATTTCCAAGGGACGATATTATTCCCAAAGCGTCGGATATACCCTTATTAAACAGATATCCCGAAAAAAGATTGTTTATAAGCAGGGTTATAACGGCGGCGGCAAATATAATTGTTGCCGCAAGTGTTCCGCCGCGGCCTTCCGTCTTTATATCCGAAAACCCTTCAAAGGGATGGAATATCACCTCTGCCGAATACACCAAATGGCTTTTTAACCCTCGCCGGCTCTTATTGTAACGTTCAGAAAGGTTATATTTTTTCGCCGCACCGAAAAGCTTAACGGCGGCAGCGGCGGCTAACGCCATAATAACCGGAACCAGCAAGAACCATTTGTTCAAAATTTCTTCGCGTTTTCCCTGCAATGCTTTTGAATAGTATGTTGTATTGTTTATAAGCCTGAAGCATTCCATTGCAGAGGAATAATCCTTTTGCTCAAGATAATTCTTACCTATGCTGTAATATGCAAGGTCAAAATTATTGTTTTTTTCAAGTATCTTACTCCATAGGCTATTTAATTCGCTGTATTTGTGAGCCTGTTCGAGTATTACGGTTTCATCAAGCATTTTTCCGTATTCGGTCATTTTAAAAAGGGTAACGCTTCCCCTGCCGTTATCTAATGCAAACAAATCGGTATTACCGTAGCTTATTGAAATAAGATTTTCAAACAGCCCCGTTTTAGAGCCGTTTCCGCCGAATACATATAAAAGATTTCCGTCTTCGTCGTATGTGAATATCTTGCCGTATTTGCTGTCCGCAAGGCTGTAAATACCGTTGTCCCTGACAGTAACCGCCGAAATAGAGGAATGAGTTTTTGCATTTGTATCGGTTTTAGAGCTTATTTTAAAATTCACATCACCCACAGGAGGGAAAAAACCGTTGCGCTTAAGAACGTCTGTACCGTCAGATGTAAGCTTTCTTACAGGAAGAACGTCGGAAGAACTGTTTCTGCCGTTTACAGCCTGCATTAAAGCGTATCCGTCCTCAACATAGGACGTAACGTAAATAAAGCCCTTACTGTCAATAAAAAAATTGTTATATGTAATAGGTACATATTGCTTTGAATTCATTATTTGCTCGCGCGTCATAAACATACGCCAAATATAATCGGAAAAATCCACCGTTACATCCTGAGCGCCGATAACGCCCTGAAACTCACCGTTTTTGTCCATAAGGATTATACCGGGCGTATCCCGCGAAAGTATAAATACCCTCTCAAGGCTGTCAACCCCGACTGCAACGGGCGTATACGCAAAACCGCCGAGCTGCGCCGATGTTGGCGTATGATCAAAAACCGAATACGTAGAGCCGTCGGAATTAAGGATAACTATAACGGAATTCCCCGTATCCGCAATATATATAAGACCGTTTTCGGTTGTGCAAATACCCGCAGGCTCCGAAAAATTCACGGCTTTGCCGTTATGAATATAACCGTAAACGGATACCGCGCCGGAAAAATCCGCTTTTGAAATAACTATACGGTTATTTCCCGTATCGGAAATTATTATTCTGCCGTTTGAATCACAAACAATGTCCGACGGCTTTTTAAGCGCGATATTATCAAATACCGAATACTCGCCTTCTGCCGTAAAGGCGTCCGGGGATACCTGATATCTTGCGTCGTAAGAGTACGTGTAGGTGGTATAATTTTCAGCGTGCGCAGTTAAAGAAAGCATTACGCTTAACGATAAAAAAGCCGTTATTACGGAGATATATTTTAATATTTTTTTCATTCGGTATACATCTCCTTCATTTAATCCTTCATACCGGAGGTCGCCATACTTTCAACAACGTTGCTTTGTGAAAAAACGAACACTAAAATGGGTATAATCATCATAACCACCGTAGCGGCAGACGCGGTGCCTGTTCTTGAAATGCCCGCCGAAACAATTTGAGAAAGCGCATAATTGACCGTTTTAAGATGCTCGCTTTGAATAAGATTTGTCGTACCCAAATTCCAAAGGCTTTGAAAGCTGAATATAATAAGAGTAAGCCATGCCGATTTTACAAGAGGCATAACTATGGTATAAAATGTCCTGAATTCACTGCTGCCGTCTATACGCGCCGCCTCAAGCAGAGAATCGGGAATTATTTGCTCAATAAACTGCTTCATAAGATACAGCCCCAGCGGCGTGGCAAAGGCAGGCAGAATTAAAGCCAAATAGGAGTCTACAAGGTGCAGCTTAGATAAAATAAGAAAGTTCGGAATTGCGGTTACGGTTCCGTTAAACATAAGCGCCAATACAATTAAATTAAAAATTTTATTTTTAAGCGGATGCTTAAGCTTTGCAAGCCCGTAAGCGCACATAGAAGAAAGAATTACATTTCCCGCCGTACCTGCAACGGCTACAAAAACAGTATTAAACACGCATCTTGAAAAAGGCACCCAAGAGTCGCCCATAAGGGAAAGAAGGTCCTTAAAGTTTTTTAAGGTTGGGTTTCTTACAAAAAATTTCGGGGGAAACATCCATATTTCATCAAGAGGCTTAAGCGAGCTTGAAACAGCATAAACAAGCGGAAGCGCCATAAACACACCCAAAAGAATAAGAAAAATATTTATAGCTAAGGTTTCAATAAACGGCCGATTTATATTTCGTCCTGTTCTCAGCCTTGACATTGCGATTCGCCTACCTTTGCTATCAATCGTTTAATAATAAAATTAGAGCCTACCATTAACATAAACAGGAAGGTCGCTATTGCTGAAGCATAACCCATTTCAAAGCGCGTTCCGCCGTAATCGGAAAGATGGTTAAGAATTGTATGCGCCGCATATTCGGTAGAGGGGTTTCCGCAAAGGTCCGTAACAACCGTACCTACGCCGAATGCCGAAGTAATACTCATTACCGCGCTGAACAGCATTTGAGGCCGAATAAGCGGAAGAGTTATAAACCACAATTCCTGCCAGCGGTTGCGTATACCGTCCACCGCGCCTGCTTCATAATAAGAACGGTCAATACCCTGAAAGCCCGCTATAAAGGAAAGAAAGCTCGTTCCGAAGCTGCCCCAAACGGATACAAGAATAACAATACCCAACATATAATCCGTATTTGTAAGCCATAAGACAGGCGCCTTTATAATTCCCAGGTTCATCAGTACACTATTCATATATCCGTATTCATCAGAGCTGAATATCAATTTCCAAATAAGGTATGCATTACCCGAAATAGAGGGAGCGTAAAATATCAGCGTTACAAAAGCGCGCATTTTAGGGGAAAGCTCGTTAATAAACCACGCAAGTATAAGGCAAAGCAAATAGCTTACGGGACCGGTTATAACAGCAATAATAAGCGTGTTTTTCAACGCGATAAGAAACACCGAATCCTGCAAAAACATTCTTATGTAATTATCCATACCTACAAACGAGGGCTTTTCTAAAGCGTTAAAAGAGGTAAAGCTGAAGAAAATCGATATTAAAACAGGTAAAACGGTAAAAACAAGAAAAAGAGACAGATAAGGAAGCACAAATCCCCAAAAGGTCATTCCGTCACTTTGATATTTAATTCTTTTTTGTTTCAAGCTGGTGGTCCTCCCTGCCGTCTATTTAAAAAACTCATTATATTTACGTTCAATTTCGTTGTTCAGTTCGGGCATATAATCCTTAAGCGTGCTTTCGGGGTTAAGGCTTTTATTATATACCTTTTGAAAGGCAAAGCTTAATATGCGTGGAGTATAATATGAGCCGCCCGGCACATTAGGAACAGCCTCAAGCTCTTCTATCTGGCGGATAAGGTTAGTATACTGCGTTGAATTCCACTTCATTTTTGTCAGAGCATTTATGTTTGCCGTCGGCTGCTTGGCGGATTCTCCCAGTAAGCTTTCCATGGAAAGTCCGTATTCGCTTTGGGTTTCTTCATCGGTCCACCACTTTAAAAATTCCCATGCAAGCTCCGGCTTTTTTGTGCTTGACATAATCATACAGCCGTTGCCTTCGGCTATGGAAATATGCTTAACGCTTCCGTCCTCCTGCCTGAAGCCCGGAACCGGAACGAACGTCCATTGACCCTTGATTTCCGGCGCAAAAACCGCAAGCTGGTTATACATAGTATAGTTAACAATACCGCAGGGCATTTCCCCCGTCCTGAATCGGTTGGCAAAATCAAAGGATACGGGCAATCTGTAAAGAGTAAATAATTCGGTATATTCGCTGAACGCGGTAAGCGCGGCGTCCGACGAGAGTCCCGAAGCCTTAAAATCTTCCGTATATACGCTTCCGCCGTAGTGATAAAGCAGGATATAAAATATATTTATATCCACCCCTATATTCATATTTTTGCTTTGAACAACAGGAATTATCTTCATAAACTCGTCCCACGTTTCGGGCACGGATATTTTAAGCTCCTCAAATATATCCGTGCGGTAAAAAAACATCGGGAAGGTCATGGTCTCCGGTAAAGCGTATGTTCGGTTATTATAGCTGTACGGAACCAATGAAGCCGAAGCAAACCGCTTGCTCACCTCGTCAAAATCATTAAAATCATTAAGCGGCAGTATTGCCCTGCGAAGGGCAAAATCTATGGGAACATTGCCTGTTGCGGTAAGATATACATCGGGTGCGTCGCCCGAAATTACAGAAGGCAATATATTAGAAGCCGAAACAAGCTTTAAATTAACCTGAACCTTATGATTTTTTGCAAAGCCTGCGTCGGCAAGATTTCTTATTATTTGCGCCTGATCCCTTCCCGTAGGCACCCAAACCTCAATACTGTCTGTATAATTTACAGATGAAGAAACGCCTATACTGTCATAGTCCTGAACAAAGGATGAGAAAAAGCAGCGCGTCTGAAATATAAGCTCGCTTAAAAAATTATCCTTTTTTGCACTGCTTTCATATCCAAAGCCCGAAATTGTTACGGTGTCGAGACGCAGAGGCTGATTAAGCGCTTCAAGAAGCCATGTTCCGAGCGTGCCGAGATTTGTTTTAAAACGCGGCAGCAATTCGGGAATATTCACTTCGGGATCCCTGCACATCATTTCAAGCTGACCTGTAAGCTTATTAAAAATAGAGGTATACGAGCTGTTTGAACCGCTTAGCTTCTTTAACGAATTGAGTATTTCGGCAGTTTCTTTATATAAGTCGTTCAATTTTTCTACGGTTTCGGGGATAGTTTCGCTTAAAGCGTAATCACGGTAAACATCAGGGTCAGAGCCTGTAATCAATAAAACCTCGCGGTAGGCCTTATTAAGCTCCTTTAAAACCGATTGTATACGTCCTAAGGTTTCGCTGAAATCGCCTAAAACTATCTCGAAGGTAAGCTGATGCTCGCCCTCCGTAAGGTAAAAAAGATAATCCCCGTCTTCATTTCCGAGATTCTCGCTCACCCATTCACGGTTGTAATAAAAGCGCACTGCATTAAGCTCGGAAAAAGGAGTTTCGCCGTCTATTAAAATTCTTCTGGATACAAAAGCGCCGTCAACAAAATTCTGAATATATCTCATTCCTACGGTATAATAACCGTCTTTCGGAACCTCGAATTTATACGTAAGCGTTTGTCCTACCGATTGCCAGTCGGTTCCGCCTATCGTATTCAGCTTTAAAACCCTTGAATCCTGCGGGCTTGTATCGGCAGAGGTTCGGTCTGTGCTCGGAGAAACGGTTACAGAGCTCTTGCGATAGGGCGTTTCAGCCTCTAGAACCTTTTGAAAGTTGATTTTTTTCGGGTTGGCTGAATTTATAACCTCGGAATAGGCAGAAGCCCTTTTGTATTCCTCGAAAGAAATATTCATAATATTGATACTGCCGCTTAAGCCTGCAAGCGCAAGAGTGTGTTCGCCCTTTTCAAGCGAAAAAACGCACGGCGAGCCATGGTATCCCGCGGGATCCGCAACAGTATACTCTGCCGCTTCAATAATTTGCGTGCTTAACGGAGCAAGGTCGTTGCCCGAAATGTCTTTTTCAAATTTTTCAGCCTGTGCATAGCTTCTTGGGTAAGAGATATATGTCATATCCTCATAGGGAGGCGCATTATCAATTAAGATTTTGTGTTCAAGCGATGAGGAATTTTTATCTGCCGGAGCAAAGGTGATCTTCATTATATAATCTGCAGGACTTTCAACCGTAAATTTCCATACAGCCGTTGAAGCGTCGTCCATAATTATGCCGTTTTCGGTTTTTGTTACCGAAGCATCGTATTCTGCAAGAGCGGTATTTATTATTAAGGAACGCTCGGTCGGTTCGGCCGCGGCGGTGAAAAGCAAAAAAGCGCCCATACAGAATACAAGAATAAATGATAAAAGCTTTTTAAAAACGCTGTGCTTCAAAAAATTACCTCCAGTTTATAAAGTGAATGTACACACAATGGCTCAGACAATGCAATCGGGGTGCCCTGATTGTATTGTCTGTTAAAATTTCACTATATGCAAATAGTTTTGATCTCAAAACCGTGATAAACCGTATCGCCGCCGATTTCCCTTTTGTCCTGTTCGGCAAGACCGCATAAGGCAGGCTTGTTATGCTTAAACCCGAAGGTAAACTCTGCCGACGCGGAAATTCCGTTTATCTCGTATGAACGAACGATTATATCATCGCTTTGCTCTGCCTTTTTAACAGTATCTATTAAAATACCGTCGCTGTTTACCGAAACAAAGCTTTGACTTGCCTGCAATGCCGCCTTATGTGAATCGGTGCGGCAAACAATAACCGGATCGGTAAAATCATTCGCAGCCCTGTTTACCGTTACAAAATCATTTTCACCGTTATCGGCAAACAACGCGTAAGAAAAGCTGTGTTTTCCCGCTTCCATATGTCGGCTTGGGTGATTGCTTGCACGGAGCGCCGCCATTTCAATAACATTTTCCTTTGCGAAAAATCCGTATTTGCATTCGCTGAGCAGCGACACGCCAAGCTTAGGCTGCGCCGCCCTTATCCAGCGATGAGCACATATTTCATACTGCGCCTTTTCATACTCGTTATTGCTGTGAGCCGAACGGTTAATGTGCCCGAATTGTATATTGCAATTAACGCTGTCGGTTTTAACAGTATGCTCAAAGCGAATACGCAGCATACGGCCGTCCTCGTTCCAATCGGCGTTCATATTAAATTCAAGACGGTCCGAACCGTCGGCAAGCGTTATTGTCACCTCAAAGGCTGAACGTTTATATCTGTATTTCTGAACGGTCCTTGCAAACGGCCCTTCACGGAAAAATTCGGAAGAAATAAGCTCGGCATGCTCAGGGGTTTTATCAAGATACTCGTGCTCCATTTCCCAAGCGTCGCCGATATCATCATAAATAAGCAGCGCGCCGCCGGCCCCTGAAAGCAATTCTTTTCCGAGCCTCTTATTGTAAACGGAAGCAATATCGCCGTTATCGGCAAATTCAACACGGAGGTATTCGTTTTCCATACCGTTAAAGCTGCTGCCGCAGGCGTCAGAGGAGTCGGCGGATATAACATTGTAGCCCATAGGCGGAACTGTCACCTTTTTATAGCCGCTGTCGGTTTTTACCCAAACGGAGCGTTCAAAGGATTGCGTATTGAAAACAACAAGGGGATTTTTTATACCGCTTGTATCAATTTTCCCGCAAATATCTTCGGCGGCAGACGCAATAAGCGCGTCAAGCTCTTTTATGATGACCGCATAACGCGCCTGAGCCTCCTCGTAAACACGATTGATAGACGACCCCGGCAGAATATCGTGAAACTGATACAAAAGAACCTCTTTCCAAATATCCGTAAGCTTTTGCTGCGGATAAGCGTATTCTCCGAGTCTCATTGCAACGGCGGAAAGCATTTCGGCATTTCTCAGCTTTTGCTCGCACAAACGGTTAAAATATTTATTTTTACCCATTGTGGTATATGTAGCCGTATGGCATTCAAGATACAGCTCGCCGTTATAAACGGGCAATGCCTCTGCGGTTTTTAAGAACTTATCTAAAAACTCTTTTACCGTTCCTGTTTCAGTCGGCGGCAGACCGCGCAGATTTTCCTCGCGGCTTAATATTTCAATATGACTCGGAGCAGGTCCGCCGCCGCCGTCGCCGACGCCGTAAGCCATAAGAACATCTCCGAATTGACCGCTTTTTGCAAGCCTTCTTTCAGTTTCGCGAAGCGACGTCGGGTCGCCCGCGCTTACATAATTGCCTTCGGGCGGCATATGCGTAGGAATATCAGTTCCGTCTATGCCGCGCCATATAAAGCTGCAGTAAGGAAAGCTTGTATACTTATTCCACGAAATCTTGGTCGTAAGAAACGCGTCCATTCCGCAGCCTTTAATAATTTGCGGCAATGCGCCTGAATAACCAAAGGTATCCGGAAGCCAAACGTAGTTACAGGTTTTGCCGAATTCCTTTGCGTAAAAAGCGTTACCGTACATAATTTGTCTGATAAGGCTTTCACCCGACGGAATGTTGGTGTCGCTTTCAACCCACATAGAACCCATAAGCTCAAAGCGGCCCTCTTTAACACGCTCGGCAACCTTTTCATAAAGCTTCGGATAATCCTGCTTTATCCAATCGTAAAGCTGCGCCTGACTTCCGCCGAAAATATAGCTGTCATAACGGTTCATATTATCAAGAGCCGTGGCAAACGTGCGCGCGCCCTTGCGTTTTGTTTCCCTTATAGGCCAAAGCCACGCAAGATCGATGTGAGCGTTGCCTATTGCAGTTACATTAACGGCGGTATCCCCGTTTTTCTTTGCAAGAAGCATTTTAGTTATCTCAAAGCATTTCAGAAGCTCAGCCTGCTTAAAATCCGTAAGCGTATTTCTTACCTTTAAAAGACCCGAAAGAAGCTCGTAATACACCGGCTCCGAATCTGATGTGTTTTTTAATAAATCAAAAAGCACAAATACGTCGTAATAAAGCTCGCGTATTTTATAGTTGCATTCGGCAAGATATGCTTCCTTAACCGTTCCTGAGCGATAATATCCCAAAAGATCGTTGCAGCCCGCGTCCATCCAAAAATCGATAGCGTCCCCCGCTTTTTTTGGCTCGGTAATGCGAACAACACGCTTTACGGGCGAACAGTGGTCAGAGCCGAAATAAGAATTAACGTTTGTTATCCCGCGGTAAGGAGCGCCCTCCTTATCGACAATAAGACCCTCACCGTTTACATCTATTATGTACGCAAGGTCCTTTTCTTCCGCCGTTTCGGGAATTGTTCCCGTAAAATGAAACCATGCGCAGTCAAACAGGTCTCCCCATTTTTCACCTACGGAGATTTTTCTTTCTTCCCCCGAAAAACGGTTTTCATATGTCAGCGGCTCTTTTGAAGCATAAACGGTTATATCAAGATCGCAAAGCTTGTGATAAACCCTGCCCTTGATACGCGCAAGCAATTTACCTAAGCTTTTTATCTCTTGTTCCTGGCCGAATATAGGCATACAAAACCTCCTGAAATTTCAATAATAAATTTAATGCTGTTAAATTTATAGGTTTATTATTAAAAGCATTACGATAATTTTTTAATATTTTCCCTTACGCGAACAAGATCGGCAATATTTATTTTCCCATCATTATTTGCGTCGCATTTAACGGTGTTAAGCTCGCCCTTAATATCTAAAAGTCGGCGTCTTATCAGCATAACGTCGTCCTCGGTCAGCTCGCCGTCATCATTTACGTCGCCGAATACGGCAGCCTCTTCGGTCATACCCACGGCAATGTTATCTATGTAAAACACGCCCGACGAAAGACCCGAAACCGCAAAGCTGAAATCAGCCTTATCTGCAATGGGCGTATCCAATGCAAATGTCACGGTATTAAAATCATCGTTGCCAAGCTCTGCCGCGCTGCCGTACACTTCGCCGTTTACAACAAGCGAAACCGTTGCGCCTGCATTCGCCTTAACATCAAGCTTAATGCTCTTGTAGCTTGCAAGGTTAAATTTCTTGCCCCTGTATGTGTTAATTACGGGGCTTACGGAAGCAGCGGTATCGGTGCAGGTTACCGCAAGCGAGGCTTTACCCTCGGTCTTGACTGTTTCGCTGTAGCTGTATGCGGCGCCGTCAGATACCGTCCATGAATTTTTAATTCCGCTTTGTTTCCCCTCGGCGCACTCCCAGGCGTCTGCGTCGGCAAACATCCACTCTTCAAGGGTCATATATGCCGCCGCATTTCTGTCGCTTCTGAACGGAGAAGCGGGTATACCTGACGAGTTCACAAGGTTTGAAGCCTGATTCATACTTGCAAAGGCATAGGTTACATTTTTAGGCGCTTTTAAATTATTGTTCCATACCATAACGGTATCCCTGTCAACTATCTTAGCCCTTGCATTTACATAAACGCCGTCTTCTCCGGCAATATTAAAGCCGCGGATTTCCTCGCCCGTTACGGAAAGACCGTCCCCTGTATGGGTAAAGCTAACATAAATTGCATTGCCCTTTATTTCAATGCCGCTGAATATCGGAGCGCTTGCTTCCTTTGTGCCGCCGTAACACATATTCAGGGCGGCCTGTGCAAATCTTTCGCCTACGGGTATTTTTACATTAGGATGTATTTCGCCCTGATCGCCGTAATCCAGCGGAACATCGTAAATTGTAAGCATTGCCGTATTATTGTATTCATTCATTTTAAAGGCGTCTGTCATAGCCTCGGCAAGATAACCCAGTCTGAACGGATCAGACACGGCTTCGTTATAAACATAGGGTGCAACCTGCGTATAGATAAACGGCATACTGTCGTTTTCAAAGCCGAAAATTTTGCCCCAGCTTTCCTTAAGAAAATCAAGCTTTTTAGCATAATACTGATAACGGTAATTATCCGATTCACCCTGATACCAGATGGTTCCCGCAATATTAAGACCTTCAAGGGGCGCAATTTGTGTGTTATAGCGTCTTGTCCATAAATATTCGCTTTCGGTTTTTATATCCTCCGGTTCAAAATAAAGTCCGGTGTCCTTAATCGTTTGAAGAATATCGCCGTTTTCCATTGTGGCTTCACGGCCGAACCATTCATATATTCTGGTTGAACCGATAGCGGAATTGATAATACCGACCGGCACCTTAAGCTCTTTTTCAAGCCTGTAGGCAAATACAAGAGCGACAGCCGACGTATATTTGCTGATATCATCGGTATCCGTTCCGTTTATCCAATAAGCATTGGGTACGTCGTCGTTTTTGTATAAGGATTGATTTTTAGGCTCAATAAATACCCTTAAATTTTCAGAGTTTGCATTTTCAAGAATTTCATTGCCCGACGCGGTATTGCCCACCGCAAATTCCATATTTGACTGACCGCCCGCAAGCCAAAGCTCGCCGATGAGTATATCGTTAACGGTACCGAATACGCCGTCTGTATCGCTGATTTCCATACGATATTTGTCGTAACTGCCGCAAAGCGCGCTAAAGCTTAATTCAAAGCGTCCCTCGCTGTTTGTAACAGCGTTTACCGTTTCAACAGGCTCATCGCCCTTATAAAGCCTTGCGGTAATTTCTCTTTCGGGAAGATCAAAGCCCCAAACATTTATGTCTTTATTCTGCTGGAAAAGAACGCCGTTGGAAAACAGAGTGGGAAGCTGTCTTCTTGAAACAGCAGGTTCTTCGGTATACATTCCGTAGGAATCAAGATAAACATAGCCGTCGTTCTCGGCTGCAAGGAAGGAAATTACAAACGTCCAGGCATTCAACTCGGTAACGGGATAATTTGCGCTGTTATGTATATCGTTTGCGGAAATATAAACATATCCGCGGAAGTTTGCGGGAATAGTTATACAGCCAACCTCAGGATATGCGGTATTATGGGGCTGAAATTTTTTAACGATGGAACCGCCTTTTTCATAAACAAGAACGTACTCCCTGCCCACATAAGAGCGCTCATAGGTCGCAAAAAACTGCGTTGAAGCATTTATATCAAAATTATTCGGATTGGATATCCAAAAGCGGTAGCCTACTCTGCCGTTATATGTTGCTATATCGGTCGACGGGGCAAGATTCCTAAACCGGTGAGTTGCTGCCCCGGAAGAGCTTATTTTTGCCTTTACGCTTTTGCCGGTGCCGCCGTCGGTATCCTCTGCAGAAAGCTCGGTATAACCCGAATAGCTCCACATAACGCCGTCAAGGCTTGTAAGATTATCAAAGGTTGTGGTGGTAAGTGCTCCGATCTCCTCAAAATTATAGTTTCTGAAGCTGTCAAAGTTCATGGTAATGCTCGGAAGAGCCTCGGTAAGATACGCCGTAAGACAGAACATACCCTGCTTTAACGTAAGGTTATTATTATAGGTTTGAGAATCGCTGTACGGTATATATATTCTGCCCTCAAAGCCTGCAGGAACAGTTATTGTAGCGCGTGCGCCGTTATCAAAGGGCGAGGAACCCGTATATGCGGTATAAGCCTGCGCTCCGTCGGGTTTTATGTAATAAGGAGCGTTCTTTTTGATATTCTGATAGGAAGCCGCCATAACCGTCAGGGTAACAGCTTCATTTTGAGAGTTTTTTGTCCAAAAGGAGATACCGTCGGCACTGTCGTTTGCAAATGCTTCGCAAAAATTCTGCACTATAAAATTATCGGGAGTACCGGTCGGATTATCCGCAGTATAGGTAACCTTAAGCGACTGACCGCGGTTCCCGTCCCTTACTGCGGTATCAAGCTCTACGGTTCCGCCGCTCACCCTTGCCGCTTTGTTCGGGTCAACATCAGCCGAATCTGAATTTGTATACGGAATCATTGAATCAAAATCATAATCGGCGGCAGTCACAGGCGTAACGGCGCCGGAATTGTAATAATCTATACGTGAGGTATATACAGAAACCTCGCCGTCTTCTTCGGGATAAATAAACAAGCGTATCTGCTTAAAAGGATTTTCAGCCTTTTGGCCGTAATTAAATATACCGTAAGGCACATATAACCAGCCCGTATAACCCGCGGGTATATCAAGCGCGCAAACTTTTTGACCATTTCCGTTCGTCCGCAGATAAGTTCTTGTCTTTACGGCGTACGCCTTATCGCTGCCTTCGGATTGCAGATAATACTCACGGTTATTCATCATTTCGCCTATGCGGTCGCCGGAGCCGGAAATATATTGCCACTCCAAATTCACAACCCTATCGGACGGGTTGGCGATCCACATTCTCATACCGGCGCAGCCGCTTTCGGTATAGGCATAATTATCATCAAAAAGATTTACATAATATAAATTTTTCGTTTCGTTAGCAGGCGCGGTAAGCTTTAACGACCAATCCGTACCGTTTGGCGTATATTGCCTTACATATTCGCGGTTCGGCAGGTTATCCGGATTACCCCAGGAAATAACGGTAGTATCATTTATGCTTGGCGGGGTGCTTCCGGTAAAATTTCGGATAGTATAAAAATCCCAGGCGTCTGTTTCCTCTGCCAAAGCAAAATGCATACCGAGCATAGGCATTACCGATACTGCAAGTATAACGCTCATAACAACAGAAATGGTTTTTAATAGCTTTCTTGTCATAATTATCACCGTATCTTTCTAAGGCGCGAAATGCGATAATAACCGCTGATACGGCGATTATTATATCGCAACGCTTCCGCTGTCTTTTCGGCGGCAAAAGCGCGCGCCCTTTATATTTTCAGCGTGATTTTTACGCTGTTTTCCCTTTATTAAGGTATAAGCTTTAATTGCGAAGAAAATTTTATTTAAAAAACTTTTTATTACGTCTTTTAAAACGGTACCAAAAACATAAGCCCTTGCTATTTATTGCGTTTACTCGGCTTTGATTTTTTAATTTTTACGGTAATTACAAAGGCTGCCGATCCGATTGCAAAAACAATTACCGCGGCATATAAAGCCTTGAATAATACATTACCCTTTTCATCACCGCCGCTTATTGCTTCACCGTTGCTTTTATCGGCGCCCTTTGCAATGTATTCTTCCTTTGAAGCATAATACATAGGGTCGGCAAGCGGATCATAATCGGAATCACCCGGCCACTGAACATTTTTAAGATCCTTCATACTAAACGCCTGTATGTCGTCAATATAAACGTTGCAGCCTATAAGGCTGTAAAACCGGAACATTAAAAAGATATCCGTAAGTGCCGCCGCGGATAATTCCTCCTTTGAGCTGAACGCCTTGATCTCACTGAACGGAATATAAATCATTCCGGAAAATCCGGCAGTCAGATTTACAGAAGTACAGCCGTCGGGCGCATTTGTGTAAACCATAGGCTCGGTCTTGTCGTCGCCGTCGCTTAAAACGTAAACGGGACTTGTGGAATACAATCGACCGTGTACCGGCATATTAACCTTAAAGCCGAAATTAACCGTATCCGATAAAGTCTTTGTATCTGTTCCGTCGCGTTCTATTTTCAGCCACAGCGCAATACCGTCGTATTTACTTACATCGGTGCTTGTGCCGTCCTCGTTTTTAAGTGACAGCGTAATTGCAGCCCAATCATTTTTAACGCCGTCGGTCGTTTTTATCGGAGTCGATACCTTAAGGCTGTTAGCGCCGCTTTTCGATATGCCTTTTTTAATTGAAACATCAAGCCTGTCGTCTGAGGATATCCAGCCGCGGTAACCCGCTACGGATTCGCTTTTTTCAAAGCCGTAAAGCATACCCGGCGTATCCTGCTTCCAAACAAGAATATTCTTTATCCTGCAGGTTTCATTTTTATAAAATGCCAGCGTGTCTATATATACCTCTGCGTTTGCCGCAATTTTCGGCGGCACGGTAAGCCAAAAGGCATTCAGTCTGTCAATATTCTTTAAAAGGCTTGGATATGCCGAAGAATACGGCAAATAGATATAACCTTCAAATCCCGCGGGTATCTCAACATTGCCCGCTTCTGCAATAACGCTTTCAAACCTCTTCATTTCTACTGCGCCGGTATAAATATCCTCTGTATAATAAGCCTTGCCGGGAATAAATGAGTCCCTGCCTGCCGAATCGGTTTGAGGAAGCAGGCGCGCCGTTTCCTTTGAAGCATTCTTTATATAGAACATAAATCCGTTATATTCATTACGGTTTTCGGAAGAGAATATGAATTTATACCCTCCGCCCGACGTCTTTATCCTTAAGCTCTTGCCGGATTTTCCGTCACGGTAGGCGCTTTCTATCGAAAAGCTTCCGCTTTGAGCACTTGTTTGAAACACGCTGTCAAGCAGTATATCGGCAGTGCTTGAATAATAATCAAAATCATTTATAATATCGTTATTCGTAGTAACAGGATTATCTGTATAACAGCTTATACTGTCGATCCAAACACTGTCGCTCGCCTTTTCGCTTGCGGTAAATATAAACCAAATACGGTACAATTCTTCAATATTCATAGGATAGATAGAGCTGAACGGTATGTATACCCAGCCCTCATATCCTGCGGGGATTGATATAAGCGCCGATTCATCGGCACTTGCTTTACGGCTTATGACTCTGCCGTTTTTATCTGCAAGATAGTAAACCGCACCGCGTTTTACGGGACGATGCTCGTTTGTTTCAAGCTTATAAAGCAGCTTAACGGATTCGGCCGCGTCAGACGCCTTTACCCAAAAGCTGAAACCGGTAATTTCCGAAAAATAGGCATTTTTTGCAAACTCGGTCATTGCCGTAATCTCTCCCCCGTTATCGGCAAAGCTGAATTTACAGCTGTTTTTGTTCTGTGCCGTCTCGGTATCAAGAACCGCCTTAGCGCCTGTTGCCTTGCTGATTTTGAGCTTTTTTGTCATTTCCTCGGTAGAAGTACAATCGTCAAAGTCAAGAATAGCATTCACAGGTCTATTTGGCAAAACGCGTTTAAAATCAATGGGAGTATCGTTTATTACCTGAGGGGAACCCTTATAAAGGACAATATCGTCAATCAAAAATTCAGTGCCCGTTTCGTTTGTTAATTCGGGAACAAACCATACGCGGTATATTTCGGAAAGCTTGACCTGATTAAAGGAAGTAAACGGAATATATATCCACCCGTCAAACCCCGCTTCAAGCTGAACAAGAGACGCCGAATCACTGCTTGCCCTGTAAGAATACGCTTTGCCCGCAGAGGACGCAAGATAATAAATCGCTTTGGCGTACATAGGGCGATGCGCAGTATCCTCGGTTTTAATAAGCAGATCTGCATTTTTATTTGTTTTAATACGAATTTTAAAGCCGTCAAAATTCTGCGCCGCAGATGAAGCGCCGAAATTCACGGCAACAGACGCGCTTTTTTGGGTATTGACCTGCGTGATTTTCATTCCGCGGCTTCCCCACGCGTTATTTTCAAGAGCCACATCCAAAATATCAGCATTCCCGTTTGTAAGAGCGTCCTTTAGCTCCTTTGTGGATTTGTAATCCTCAAAATCGTTTATAACGAAGGCTGCGCCGTCAGCTGCGGACAGCTCCTTATATAATGAGATGCCGTAAACCGTTAAGCTTCTGTTCGGGATATCTGCCATTACCACATTAAGATAAAGGCGGAAAATATCCGAATATGTCATCGGATAAGCAGAAGAAAACGGAACATACAGCCAGCCGTCAAAGGCCGCGGGAATTGTTATCAGCGCGTCGCTGCCGCCGGAAGCCTTTTTGGCATAAATATTTCCGGCAGTATCAATAAGATAGTAAGGGGAATTTGCTTTAAGCGGTCTATGCTGTGAGGCCGCTTCCCACTTAAACAGAATTTCCGTATCGGCAACCGGTCCCGTTCTCATTCTTACCCTCATACCCGTATGCTCATTAAAAATCGGCTCGCCCGCAAACTGAAAAGCGATATTGCCCGTCTTTAACCCGCTGCCCGTATCAATAACGCAGGCGGCGTTTTCAACGTCAAGGGTAATCGCCGAGGCAACGGAATCGCTGATATACATCATATGGCTTTTCATTTCGGCGGTGGTTTCATACTCCGAAAAGTTGCGTATGCTCCAGTTTTCTCCCGGAACATTGTAATATACCGAAAGCTCGTCAACATAAACGCTTACAAATTCGTTTGCTTTGGAATACGGGCTTAACACCAGCGCCGAAACGCCGTCGGCTGTAACAGAGCTGTATCCGTGGGCGACGGGAAGATATACAAATCCTTCAAATTCGGGTTCTATATATATACATCCCTCGTTAGCGCCGTCAACCTTTTTCTTCATAAAATGCTGTGATACCCCGCCTGCGGTATTCAGCGTGTAATAAGAACGGTTCGGCTTCATATTTATATATTTGCCGGACTTATTTACAAGCTGATAGGCTATCGAAATCCCGCTTTGGGAGGGATTTTTTATCCAAACCTTGAAGCCCGCCGCCTTATTATCGGTAATGCCTGAGATTTTAAAGCGCGCTCTGCTGTACTTAGCCGAAGTATTGGTTTTATTGGTTATTTTAACCGACATACCGCTCTCGGAATATTTTATATTCCTGTCAAAAGACGCGTCGACCCAGCGGTTAAGATCGTCGGCGTCAATGATTGCCGACATATCGGCCGCATTGTTAAAATCATCGAGCAGTACATCGTCCTTTGTATCGTCTGCACTTACAAAACTGCCTATCGGAAGCATTGAAAGCAACATCACACAAGAAAGTATAACCGACAAAAATCTAAATTGCATTTTCATTCCGTTCCCTCCCTTATGACCACCAGGCGTGAGCGTTTTCTACCGTTGCTTTTCCTGTGTTGTTTAATGTTATTTTGTTTTTATATACTCTTGTATAACAGCCGTAAAGTGAAACCTGCTCGGTATTTTTTTCAATAAGGGTTTTCAAATTATGGAATATTGTACTTGCCATATTAAGCCTTCCGCCTGTTGTATGTATAGAATAGTCGCCGAAACCGGTGGCAATATTCATAAGATTAACGTTAACCGTTCCGCCGCCCACATTTACCAAAGTGTTTGTGGGACCCCATATTGTTGAGTTTACAAAGGCGGCGTTTCCATTAAATGTTTCGTCTGTAAGGATATTTGTTTTATAATTGATAGATGCCATTGCAACAAGCTGCGGATTAACAAATTCAATTTCGCCAGCCTTCATAATACGAACCGAGGTTCCCGTGCCGTCTATACCGAGATTTATAATTGCGCCGTTGGAGCCCTTGCTTTCCTGATCAATGAAAAGCATACCGGTTTTGCAGCCGTATTCAAAAAGATTTAAGGAATTAAGCTTTTCAACATGACCTACAATATATGCGTCGCAATAATAAAGTCTGTAATCCTTGTTGCCTGAGTTAACAGAGTTAACATAAGCATAGTTGGGATTAAATTGGCAATTCTGCAGCCAGCCCTCTTTAGCATTGCCGACAAATATTCCCCTTCTTATCGGCGAACCGGCAACAAAGTCTATGTAAAAGCCGTCGGTCTTATATGTTCCGAAATCCATACCGTTATAGGAATTTGTAAGCGAAATATCTTCCGCCCAGCAGTTTTTGCCTGCCGCGCGTACAGTCCACGGGTATTCAACGGTTTCTCCGTCGATATTCTGTTCGGGATAATATGCGCAAAAGCCTCTTACGCCGCTCCCCTCTTCAAGCGTTATAAACGGCATGCCTTTTTCATTGCCCTTTCCCGAATATATCCAAAGAACTGTTCCGGTTATACAATCCCTGCTTTGAATTTGCTGAACCGGCGTGCAGCCGCGAAGCTCTACGCCCGACGGAACGACAAGCTCTTTTTTAAGCTGCCAGTTTCCCGCAGGCACATAAACCGTTCCCCCGACCCCGCGTAATGAATCAAGCGCTTTCTGGAAGGCCTCGGTGTTATCATCGCTTTCCTTATCGGCGCCGTAATCACAAACATTTACAAGCTTATCCGATTTAACCGACGGTATCCTTTCAATATAATTGTACTCGGTGTTTTTTAAATGATAATTATTAGCGGAGCCGTTGTCTATATAACAATTTGCTTTTGATATATCGGGGACAGATATATCGGCTGTACCGCCGAATTTGCAGCCTAAAAGCTGTAGGGACTGTATTTTGTCCGAAACCCTTATATGGTGTTTTGCCTCGCCGAATTCAAACTCCTGCATGGTTATGCTGCCGCCGTTTAAAGTAACGGCATATGTATTTTCAGCGTCATACCCGGATATTTTTCCTAAAACAAAGTTATAAGAGCCTGATGTGGATGACTGACCCTGACCGTTGTTTTGCACGGGCGTTTTAAACGGTCCCGTAATCTCGGTGTTGTAGAACATACAGGTACCGTCCTGTTCGGTACTGCTGTCTATTGCAGCCTTGGAAGCCCAGTCTGTTGTTATTGTAAGGTTGGTAAAATCCACGCCTGCAAGCTTTGTTCTTTGCAAATATATTCCGGTATCACAGTTTTTTATTGTAACGTTCATAAACTTACCGTTCATCGCCGTGCTGCCTTCATATATGCCGAAGTACATTCCTATGCTGAGGTCTTTAATCTCTATATCGTACGATACGCTCCAGTCATTACGGTAAAACTCAAATCCGCGGGCATGCGCTCTAAAGTAATCGCGTGTTTTTTGTTTATCGCCTTTATCCATAGGGTACAGCGTATTTTCCGTCCAATACTCAGGCGATACAAACACATGCTCCATTCTGCCGGTATCCGAGGTGTTTACATTGTATATACCTATATTGAGCGCAGAAACATATACATTTTTAAGGTAGTATATTTCATTGCCCTGTCCGGTGTTTCCGAGCGCTATACCGTTCCATGCGCCTAAAACGGTTACGTTTTCCATTGTGAAACAGCGGTAATATCCTATTTCAACGGCATAGTAGTACTCAATAGGAGCTTTAACGCTTTGATTGGGATAAATTACGGTTATATTCTGAATTCCGCTCGATTCATTAAGAAAAACAACGGGATCAATTTTAAATACCTCATCGTTATCCGCAATCAAAACAGTTCCTTTGCTTCCTGCATTTCCCTTAGCGGGGGACTGCCACTCGCCGCGCAGAACAACATTAGAAGGAACGGAAATAACGTCGGTAACAAGATATTTGCCCTCCGGCAGATACACCGTACCGCCGCCGTCAACCTGCGCTTGAAACAACGCTTCAAGAATTGCCTGTGTTGCGTCCTCTTTTCCCGTATTGTCCGCGCCGTAATCCTTTACGGCGTCGTATGAAATAACGCCTGATTCAAGCCCGTCGTCATATTTTGATTTAACGATATTTATGCTCCTGTTAAGCTTTACACTGCCGGCATTTCCTGTACCTGTCCCTTTATTACCGGAGGCCGATTGGGAATTATCCCCGCAGCCGGCAAAGCAGGTTATAAGCAGCAGGAAAACAAGAGAAACAGCCACAATTGATTTTTTCAAGTTTATTCCTCCCGTTAAAAATATTATTCGGAGGCTAATGAGGCGCTGATCTGATTAAGAGCGCTGCGAAGAGTATTTTTATTAGACGCGATTGCTTTGGGAATATCCGTCGTTATATCTCTTGTACCGCCTATAACCTGATTTAATGCGTAATATACGTTTTCTATTCTGGGGGTTGCAATAATAAGGTCGGGAGTATGAACGCCCGAAGAAGAAATTATATTAAGCATTTCAACGCTTTCATCATCGCGAACATATCTTCCTATCAATTCATCTGTTCTGTTTTTATTATCGTTTCTTGAATAATAAGCAAGCGCTTCAAATACATAACCGATATCCTCTCTGTCCGCTTCGCTTACGGTAGAGGGAATACCCATAAGAGAGGTGTTCCAGTTCATAAGACCGTTATATTCCTTAGCCTCATCACCGCGCGGGAATGGCACAATGCCGTAGTTATCCTTCATATCCTTGAATTTTTCAAGATAGCTCAGCTGGAACACATAAAATAATGCCTTGCCGCTTGAAAATTGCTCATGCTGAGCGTCCTGATTTGAATTTATAAAAATACTTGCGTCGTTGCAGAACCAGTCCTGAGTATACTTAAGCGCGTTTACAACCTTTTCGTCATTAAGATTATAAGAAAAATTATTTCCCCTTGTTTTAGTTATTGTGCATACGTTGTCGGCGGCAAGAATATCCTGCGCAAGAGCCACGGTATCGAGGGTTGTGATGCCGTACTGATCGTTAATGCTCATTCCGGATACGCCGTCTAAATCCTTTGTCGCCTTCTTTGCCATTTCGCGAAGCTTGGAGACAGTCCATTTCCCTTCGGTATGCAGCTTGTACGGATTTTCAAGGCCGCATTCCGAAAGAATACGCTTATTGAATACAACCGCCGCGGTTTCCGAAACAGGCGTGCAAAGAAGTCCGCAGGAAGCAGCGCGCTGAACCCCGCCGATATCAAGCAGATCATTTATATTCTGATCGTAATAATCCGCCGTAAGATCAACGCTTTTTATTGAATTAAGATCAACAAACGCCTTGTTTGTAAGAACAGACGCCGTGTTCCACATAACCGGTATAGCAATATCGCAAAATTTATCATTTGCCAAAGCAGTGGTTATAAGCTGGCTTGTAAGCGTTTCTTTATCGTAAATTTTCCATTCAAGCTTACAGTTAAGCTCTTTTTCCATTTGTGCAAAGTAATCTCTGCGCGCGGCAGCCACTGCGGAAGAATCATCGGAATTGTTAAAATCTATCCAAGAGGCTATCGTTACTGTTTTTCCGTTTAAATCCGCTTTTGAAAGATCAAGCTTATCTCCGCTTGAGCTTGAGCCTGCGCCGGAATTTTTCGAATCTGCCCCCGACTTATCCGAACAGCCTGACATTGCGGCAGCCGATATTACCATAGTCATTGCCAAAATAAATGTGAAAATTTTTTTCATAGCTTTTCCCCCAATAATTTCTGTCGTATTTACCATATATATCATAGCATGATTGATTATATTTGTATATCAATTAACAACCATTTTTGTCTCCGCTTACCCACAGATAATAGCATATTTTTGAGAGTTTTTTGCCAAATAGAGTTTGAATTTCATAATTTTAGCAAAAAATTATTATTATTTTGCTTGTTTCGAATTTAATTTGCTTGAAAATACCGCTTGCGTGTGTTAAAATAATTTTAATGCCTAGGGAGTGATTTTTTGAATTATATATCTGAATTTGATAAGGATTACGATTTATATTCCGAATGCGCCGTTATGTACGCGAACATTGCGGACCCGCGCGGAATGCCGTGCGCGCATTATCATAACGACTACGAATTTTATTTTCTTATTTCAGGTAGCAGAAAATATTTTCTTTCTACGCAAATATTCACTATACAACCCAATCAAATAATGCTTATTAAGCCCCATGTCCCGCACCAGGTGACAATTAACCTTAATATTCCTTATGAACGTTACGTGTTATATGTTTCACCTAAAATGATATCCGAGCTTTGCAAAGAATTTTCTTCTGTAAGCCAAACAACAGATACTCCTTTTTTCAATCTGTCGGAAAAAGCCTTTAAACAAGCCATAAAGCTTTTGCTGAAAATAAAAAAAGAAACAGATTTAAGGGATAAATATTCCGGAGATTCTATTAAAGCCGCGCTTGCCGAGTTGCTGATACTTATTCACCGTAACAACAATATTTCCACATTATCGGCAACAAAAAGCGATATTCGCCTTCAAAACGCAATAGATTACATAATTGAAAATTATGCAGAGCCTTTAACCTTAGAAAAATGCGCCGATGTTGCCTGTATGAGCCATTCGCACTTTTCAAGAGTTTTTCATCAAACAACCTCGCTCAGCTTTAAGGAATTTATAAACGGCGTCCGCATTGACAAGGCCTGCGAATTGCTTGAAAGCACAAATGAATCAATTGCACAAATTGCTCTTATGGCAGGCTTTTCCTCTGAAAGCTATTTCGGTTATATATTCAGAAAGCTCAAGCAGCTTTCACCTTCAAAATACAGAGCGGAATACGATAAAAAAATTCAGACCTCAGCTTATAAGCCGAAGTCTGATTTTTTTATAAGGCCGTAAATTTTCACACCCTAAATATTAAAATATTTTTTCGCATTATTGTAAGAAATATCCTTAACAATTGTCTCAAGGGTTATTTTATCGTCGGGATATTCGCCGTTTTCCACCCATTCGCCCAAAAGATTGCAAAGTATTCTTCTGAAATACTCGTGGCGGGTGTAGGATAAAAAGCTCCTTGAATCGGTAAGCATACCCACAAAATTTCCGAGAAGCGAAAGGTTGGCAAGCGATTTAAGCTGCGCCTCCATACCGCTTTTGGTATCGCCGAACCACCAAGCGGAGCCGTGCTGAATTTTGCCCTGCGCCTCGGTGCCCTGAAAACAGCCGAGCACCGTATCTATAAGCTCGTTGTCATTGGGATTAAGCGAATAAATAATAGTTTTCGGGAGCTTGCCCTTAACATTAAGAGCGTTAAGGAAGCCCGTAAGCGCCTCGCCGCAGTTTTTAACCGAAATGCAGTCAAATCCCGTATCGGCGCCTAATTTATTGAACATAACCGTGTTTGTATTTCTCTGCGCCCCGTAGTGCAGCTGCATTACTATTCCCTTTTCGGCAATTTTTTCGCCGAGGAACAGCATAAGCTCCGTTTTGTATCTGTCAGCCTCAGACTGCGATACCCCGTCGCCCCTTAAAGCCCTTTTGAAAATTTCGTTTACGCTTTCCTCGCTTGCCGGCTCGTAAACAACATAGTCAAGCCCGTGGTCGGTTGCGCGGCAGCCGAGCGAGCAGAAATAATCAAGCCTTTTTTCAAGGGCGGCTTTAACGTCGCTTACGGTTTTAATATCGGTTTCAGCGGCTGCCGACAGTTTTTTAATATAATCCGCAAAACCCGCTTTATCTATATTAACCGCCTTATCCGGTCGAAATGTGGGGCAAACCGCTGTATTAAAGGATTTATCCTCTGTAAGCAGCTTATGCCACTTAAGGTCGTCTGCGGGGTCGTCTGTTGTGCCTATCATTTTAACATTGGATTTTTCTATTATCGCCCTTACGGTCATACCGTCCTGACGCAGCTTTTTGTTGCAAAGGTCGTATACCTCCCTTGCGGTATCGCCGTTCAGCACGCCGTCATACCCGAAAAATCTTTTAAGCTCCAAATGGCACCAGTGATACATCGGGTTGCCTATCGCCTTAGGCAGCATTTCGGCAAACCGCAAAAATTTCGTGTAATCGTCGGCGTCTCCCGTTATTTCGTCTTCCGTAACGCCGTTTGAACGCATAAGGCGCCATTTATAGTGGTCGCCGCCCAGCCAAACCTGAGTTATATTATCAAACCTTCTGTTTTCATATATTTCCCGCGGATCTATATGGCAGTGGTAGTCTATTATCGGCATATCCTTTGCCGCCTCATACAGCCTTTTTGCAGTATCGTTTTTCAATAAAAAGCCGTCGTTAATTATTCCCATTTTTACTCCTCCTTAAAATAAGTGAAAATCCGCCGTCTAAAGCGTTACGCCGTCCTTGAATATTGCAAGCTCGGTTTTATCAAGCAGCTCGGATTTTGTTTTTTCACCCGAACAAACCTTTAAAACAAAATCAAAAAATTCATTTGTAAGCTCATTCATTTCAGTACCTTCAAGCAGCCTGCCTGCATTAAAATCAATCCAACCCTTCTTTTTTTCATACAGCGGTGTGTTGCTTGAAATTTTAACGGTGGGTATCGGGCAGCCGAACGGCGTACCCCTGCCGGTTGTAAACAAAACAAGCTGACAGCCGCTTACAGCCAGTGCGTTTGACGCCACCAAATCGTTGCCCGGCGCCTGCAAAAGCGAAAGCCCGTTTTTCTTAACCTGCTCGGCATATAAAAGCACGTCCTCAACCGGCGCGCTGCCGCCCTTTTGAACACAGCCCAGCGATTTATCCGCAATTGTTGTAATTCCGCCCGCCTTATTGCCGGGAGAGGGGTTTTCATCGGTTTTTTCACCGTACCTCATAAAATACTCTTTAAAGCTATTTATCAGATCAACGGTTTTATTAAACAGCTCCTTTGTTCTGCACCTGTTCATAAGAATGGTCTCCGCACCGAACATTTCGGGAACCTCGGTAAGCACGGCAGAGCCGCCCATACCTATAAGCATATCCGAAAAGGAACCGACAAGCGCGTTTGCCGTAATTCCCGAAAACCCGTCCGATCCGCCGCATTTAAGTCCTACCCTAAGCTTTTCCGTATCGCACGGTACTCTTGTGAATTTATCGGCATAGGCGCAAAGCTCTCTTACAAGCTCGGTTCCCTTTTCTATCTCGTTTTCTTCGTCCTGCGCCGTAAGAAACCTTACTCTGCCACATTCGGTTTTGCCCAAAAACCTTTTAAGCTCGCCTATATTTCCGTTTTCACACCCCAAGCCCACAACAAGCACCGCGCCGGCGTTCGGGTGGTTGATAAGCCCCGCCAGATATTTAAGCGTGTTTTCCATATCTCCGCCGAGCTGCGAGCAGCCGTAAGGGTGGTTATACGAATATATACCGTCTATATTTGCGGTTTTAAACTGCGCCGAGTTTTTTTCTATTGCCTTAACAACGGAATTTACGCAGCCCACGGTCGGAATTATCCAAACCTCGTTTCTTATACCCACGCTTCCGTTTTCACGCACATACCCCATAAAGGTTTTATGCGCAGCGGCGGGTATTTCGGTATAATCGGGGTTATATGTATAATCAAGCTTTCCCGCCACGTCGGATTTAAGATTATGCGAATGAATATGGCTGCCCTTTTTTATGTCCTCCTTAGCGCTTCCTATTGGATAGCCGTATTTAATAACCTTTTCGCCCTTTTTAATGTCTTTAAGCGCCGCCTTGTGCCCCATAGGTATGTTCTGCACAAGGGTCAGCCCGCCTATTCTCTCGCCCTTTTCAAGATCTTCAAGCGCTACCGCGGCATTATCCTTTTCGTTTATTTTAATTATCTTCATATCAGTTTTCCGTAATATATTCAGCCGCGCTGCGGGGGTTCGATTCTATTCTTGAAAGATAATCCGCCGCAGCATTTACAAAGCCCCTGTATTCCGTTAAATCCTCGCCCCAAAAGCCGGAATTTGAAGCAATCGCCTTAACATATTCCTCTGCCGTTTTACCTGCGTTTTCGGCAAAAAGCTTTAACACCTCGCCGTTATCGTGAACAACATACTCGGTGCCGTCGCTCCTTTTTGCGTGGAGCCCGTCCTCTCTTAAGTCTGACGAACGGTAAAACGCCAGCAGTCCCGCAAACGAAAATGTTAAAAGCTTCGGTATTTCGCCGTTTGCCTTATAATTATCCTTAAATGACGGCAGAACCCTTGCTTTCCATTTAGAAACGGAATTAAGCGATATTGAAAGCAGCTCGTGATCTATAAACGGGTTATCAAACCTTTCGTAAACACTGTCTGCAAAGCTTTTAACATCGTCTGCCGGCAGAGGCACCATGGGAACAATTTCACTGTCAACAATTTGCCTTACCGTTTTCCCGAACACCCTATCGTGCATCATATCTCTTACTATATTTATTCCGCCGAGATACGACGTCAAAACGCTTGCGGTATGCGCTCCGTTGAGCACCCTAACCTTTCTTTCCTTATACGGCTTTACATTATCTGTAAACACAACCGGCAGCTCCGCCTTTGCAAACGGCAGCTCCGCAGAAATATCCTTTTCGCTTTCAATTACCCAAAGACCGAACGGCTCGCCTATATCAACAAGCTTATCCTCATAGCCAAGCTCCTTCCATATTTTATCCGCCTCGTTTCTCGGATACCCCGTAACTATTCTGTCTACAAGGGTTGAGCAAAATACATTGGCTTCGTCAAGCCACATTTTAAAATCTTCCCCAAGGCTCCATATATCCGAAAGCGCCGTAACGCACCTTTTAAGCTCCCTGCCGTTATTGTCGATAAGCTCGACCGGAAGTATTATAAGCCCCTTTGAAGCGTCGCCGCCAAACGCCTTATATCTTTCATAAAGAAATTTTGTAAGCTTACCGGGATATGTATCGGGAAGACCCTCGAAATGATCGTTTTCATCAAGCGTAATACCCGCCTCGGTGGTATTTGATATAACAAAACGCAGCGTATCAAGGCGCGCTAAGGACGTATACTCTTCAAAGTTTTCCTTTGCGTCAATAACGCTTTCAACGCTTGTAACGACCCTTGCGGCGTTTACAACCTCTCCGTTCTTTCTGCCGCGAAGTATAACCGTGTAAAGATTATCCTGCGCTTTAAAATTATCCAAATTACCGAACGGTATCGGCTTTACAATTGCAATACCGCCGTTAAAATCGGTTTTTTCATTCAGTATATCTATAAAATAATCTGCAAATGCGCGAAGAAAGTTTCCCTCGCCGAACTGCATAACACGGATCGGCCGTTTTACGGAACGCGAAAATTTTTCTGTTATTTTATTCATCATTACCTTCTCCTTTAAAATGTAAGTACTTACATAATTATTATATACATATTTTTTTCGCTGTCAACAAAAACTTGAGTTATAAAAGAAATTATGATATAATTATTGTGAAAATAATTACACAATCGGGGTTTACATATGAATATATACGATGTTGCCGAAAAAGCCGGCGTATCAATAGCAACCGTTTCAAGGGTTCTTAATTCAAGCGAGCATATCAGCGAAAAGACAAGGCGGCGCGTTTTGGAGGTAATGGAAAGCTCAGGCTATACGCCAAACGCGTTTGCAAGGGGACTCGGCTTAAACTCTATGCGAATGATCGGCGTAATGTGCACGGATATTACCGACGCATATTATTCCAAGGCGGTAGGTCAAATTGAAAATCTTTTCAGAAAGAAAAATTACGATACCGTTCTTTGCTGCACGGGAAACGATTTCGAAAACAAAAAAAAGTATCTTCTGTATCTTATAAACAAGAAGGTGGACTCGGTTATCCTAATCGGTTCGGCATTTAACGAAAAGGATAATTCCTATATAAAAGAAGCCGCAAAGCAAATTCCCATAATAATAATAAACGGCTATGTAAACGCGCCTAACGTTTACTGCTTTGTATGCGACGAGAAAAAGGCAATGGAGGACAATGTGAAGCTGCTTTTAAGGGCAGGCTATGATAAAATTTTGTATTTATACAATACGGCAACCTACAGCGGGCTTCAAAAGCTTGAGGGATATAAGCGCGGATATACGAAGGAAAATACCGACAAACGGCTTATCGTTAAAACCGACAAGGATATTTCCGCCGTTAAAAGCGCCGTTAAAAGGCTGTATAACAGCGGCACGGAATTTAACGCTGTTTTAACCTCCGAGGACGCAATAGCGGCGGCGGCAATAAAAGCCGCAGAGGAACTGAAAATATCCGTTCCCATCATAGGCTTTAACAATTCAAATATAACGGAATATACAACCCCTACCATAACAAGCGTGGATAATATGATCGACAGGCTGTGCGATATGGCTGTAAATTGCCTTGAAAGCTTAGAAAATAATAAAAGCGTTCCTTCAAAAACCGTTATTTCCGGAAGGATTGTTGAAAGGGAATCGTTTAAATCCCCTCTTTAGCATAAATGCTGTGCAGCTGTAAAAAGCGAACCCCCAGATTTTATCGGGGGGTTCGCTTATAAAAATTCGGATTTCAACAATATCATCAAATTATGCGTAATATGCATATTAAAGGATCACTTTGCATAAATAGCACCGACTATGCGGTTGGTAAGCCGCAGCGGCAAAATTTTTTTTAAAAGTCCCACGGCTTTATATTGTGCGCCTATAATTAAAATCGGTTTTCCCGATTGTTTTGAAGCGATTTTTGCAATATACTTTCCGGCAGCTTCAGGCAGCATACCGGTTTGTTCGTCCCTTTCCATTTTTTCTACCGAGCGTGAAATTCTTCCGTTATAAATATCGTCTCCGCGGGTGTTTTTATCTCTTGCCGCAGTAAAACCGGTGCGAATGTCGCCCGGCTCAATGCAAACTGCCGTTATATTAAATTCACGCACCTCATTGATAAGCGCCAGCGTATAAGAGCTCAGCGCCGCCTTGGCGGCAGAATAAAAGCTTTGAAAAGGAATGGCGATATCGCCGGCGACCGAACCGATATTTACAATGCGGCCAAAGCCCTGTTTTCGCATAATCGGCAGTACGGCTCTGCACATTCTGACCGCACCGAAAAAATTAACGTTAAACTGACGTTCGGCGTCTTCGGTATTTGTAAATTCAATAGCTCCCGAAATGCCAAAGCCCGCATTGTTAATTAACACATCAATGCGTCCGCTTTCCTCCATAACTGTATTAACGGCCTTAAAAATTTCCTGTTCATCGGTCACATCGGCGCATAAACTTACCACATTGCCAATATCGCCGCCGCGGCGGGAAATACCGTATACCTTGTATCCGCGTTTTAACATATTTTCGGCGGTAGCCCTGCCTATTCCGGAGCTTGCGCCGGTTATTATACATACCTTTGTCATTTAAAATCACCACTATGTATAATAGCATAACTCTTTTTAAAAAGCAATGCTGCAAAAACGGCAGGGTGCAGCCTTTGCATTTACAGTCGGCGGCGAAGCCGCACCGCACCTATTACCTCTTACATATTACTTCCCAAAAATCCCGTTACGATTTTATTTTGAGGCAAGAGTAAGGAAACAAGAGATAAAAAGTAAAAATCCCGCTCACTTTCGTGAACGGGATTTTTTGGCTGGGGAATAGGGATTTTCCGCACACTGCCGTGTGTTTTCGCCTCGCATTCGCTCGTTGCCCACGGGCTTTGCAACCGTTCACCGAAAGGTTGCAATTTGCCTTCGGGAAACCGACCTTGTTCGAATCCCTTTACGGCTTATCGCAAAAAAATAAAAGAACAGCGAAAACCTAAGTTAACGCTGTTCCTTTTGGCTGGGGAATAGGGATTCGAACCCCAACAAACAGAGTCAGAGTCTGTCGTGCTACCGTTACACAATTCCCCAAAATCAGGTAACAAATCTATTATACCCGATTTTTTGATTTTGTCAAGCTTTTTTTATATCTTTAAAAACCTTGATATTATCCCGCAAAATCCGCTTAACCATTTTCGTAGCGTTGTTCATTGAAAATTCCTCCAAAACCTTGCTTTTCATAACCTTACACGTAAAAAAAGACAAAAGGTTGGCGTTTAATTTTTACGCTTCTTCTGCTTTTATTTCCACGGTTCTGCCGCCGGAATTTTTATACACGCGGTGTGAAATTGAAATTACCGTGCGCCCCTCAGCGGCGCGGTGAAGCGCAGCAAGCACGCGAGCTTCGGTTGCGGCGTCAAGGTTGGCGGTTATTTCATCTAAAAGCAGCACCGCAGGGTTTGCCGCCGCGGCGCGTGCAATAGATAAAAGCTGCCATTCTCCCTGTGAAAACATACCCTCTGTGCATACGGTGTTATAACCGTCCGGCAGTTTAGCTATCGCTCCGTCAATTCCCGCAAGCCTTGCCGCATTTTCAGCCATTTCAGCGGTAATACGGCGGTCGCCGAGCGTAATTTGTTCAAGCACGGTTCCGGGGACACGTGAAAAGTGCTGCTCCACACAGCCGATGCAAAAACGCCGTTCACGGTCCGTTATATCCGAAATGTCCGCCCCGCATACGGTAATTTTACCCTTGTCAGGCCGGTAAAGCCCAAGCAGCAGACGGAATACCGTGCTTTTACCGGCTCCCGTTCTGCCTGCCAGTGTTACCTGTTCGCCGTTTTTTACGGTAAGGGAAAAATCGCGCAGTACCGGCTTTTCCCCGTAACCGAAGGTTATGTGCGACAGTACGACGTCTCCGCCGTGCGTAACGGCGCGATTATCGGAGGGAAGCGGGCGCTCCTCCTCGCTTAAAAATGCGTTAATACGCTTTACCCCCGCCATCGCCGACTGAATAGTCTGTATTTCCATACCAAGGCTTTCAATGGGCGAGAATATGCGGGAAATATAGTTTATAACGGCAACCGAGGTACCTACCGACATTCCGAACAGCGCCAAAACCGACGCATTACCCGAAGCGGAAAGCAGCATAACCGTACCTACCACGGCGGCATTAAGCAGTAATACTATCGGGGAATAAATTGCGTCGTAAAAATTAGTTTTTTCTACGGCGGCATAGCTTTCACCTATACTTCGGTCATAACGGCGTTCCATATAGTCCTCCGCTCCGAGGGCGCGTATGGTGCGAATGTTATGCAGCGTTTCCGGCACCTGCCCTGATACTGCGGCAACGGCGCGGCGGTTTTCAAGCTGTGCCGAAAGCATTTTCTTTTGTACGCGGCGTGTAAAAACGGCAAAAATCGGAAGCACAAACAGCAGTATCAGCGCAAGTCCGGTATTTTTTACCGCAATAACCGCCAAAATTGAAAGTATACGGCAGGCGTCCGCCGCCATACTGATAATTCCTGTTGTAAAAAGCGCCTCCACCGTATCAACATCACCCGAAAACCGCGCGGCAACCTCGCCGGGCTTTTGTGAAACCAAAGCGTCGGTTCTCAGCCTTATAAGCTTTTGTGACATTTCAGAGCGCAGCGCATGGGTCATTTTCTGCCCGAAAAGCACCAGTAAAGCCTCCTGCGCCGAGGAAAGCATACCTTCTAAGGCAAGACTGCCGAAATAAAGCAGTGCCGCGGTAAGCGTTAACGGGACCCCCGTTGTCAAACGGTCGATTACACGCGCAAGCAGCAGCGGCGGAATTAAGGACGCCGCAACGCAGATAAGCGTTGTAGCGGTGAGAAAACGGTGTGTTGCCGCCGCCGTGCAGATTGCCTTAAATACTCCTTTGTTATTTTTATTCTTCACGGCGTTCCCCTCCCCCTGTTTGAGCCTCATAAAGACGGCGGTATTCGGGAACCGCCCCGATAAGCTCCCCGTGCGTACCTACGGCAGTTTTTCCGTTTTCCATAAATATTACCTTTTGCATTTGCGGAAAATGATACAGCCTGTGTGATATCAGAAAAACAACCTTATCCCTTGAATACTCACGCAGATTTTCAAATATCGCGTTTTCCGTTTTTTTGTCAAGCGCGGAAAACGGGTCGTCAAGAATTAAAACAGGGCGAGGAGGCGCCAGCGTTCTTGCCAGTGCCAAGCGCTGTGCCTGCCCGCCCGAAAGACGCATACCGCCGCTTCCTATCACGGTGTCGGCGCCGTGCTCCATAGCAAGCACCTCGTCTTTAAGGCAAACTGCCGTAAGATACGGCATTATATTTTCCTCACTTCCGCAAAGCACATTATTCCGCACGGTATCGGCACAAAGTTCGGGATCGTGCCCCAAATATCCAACCGTTCCCGCAATCTCCCTTTGGGAAAAACCTGAAAGCTCTCTTTTTCCGAAACGGATAGAGCCGCCGTACGGCGCTTCACAAAGAAACGCCCGCCCGAATGTAGATTTTCCGCAGGCAACCGGACCTGTCACTCCTATAATATCGCCTATATGCGCCGTAAGCGAAAGCCCCGAAAAAACCGTAACGCCGCCGTAAGAAAATGAAAGATTATTAAGCGTTACATCGGCGGGCTGCGGTATTTTAAGCTCAGACAGCAGCTTCGGCGGTTTCAGCATAGGTTTTATCCGTTTCCACGAAACCTCCGCCTTTTGCACAGAGTTAAACAGTTTTGCAACCTTTGAGGATTTTACCGTAAGCTTTGTAAAGCAGGAAATAAAGGTTGTAAACGCCGCTATATTCCAATCGGTCCACCCGTTTCCAAGCACATTTTTTGCCCCGAACCAAAGAATAAACACAACCCCCGCTCCCGATACCGCAAGATAAAGCGGCGGCAGTGCCGATTGCCAAGCATTACTGCGCACGGCGCTTTTTTCGTAGCTTTTAAGCGTTTCCTCGTAGCGCTCTGCTCTTACGTCCTCACAGCCGTATATGCGGTAGGTTACAGCATTACGCGCGCGGTCCAGCGTGGCGGCGCTTAAATTTCCCGCCGCCTTTTTATAATTTGCGCCCGCTCTTTGCACGGGCTTTTTCATCAGCTCCGCACAAATATATGAAACGGGGGTGAAAATCAGGCTCAGCAGTGCCAACCGTACATCGTACGTAAAAAGCATAACCGCATAGCCTATCAATGCTACCCCGGTATCAAAAACCTCGGTAGTGAATTTACGCATTCCCTCAACACAGTCGTCCACATCGGAAACAGCCTTTGTCATCAGCTCTCCGGCGCCCTCACTTTCTAAGGAAGCCCTGCTTTCCCGCACTAAATCGGCATAAAGTATGCTCTTCATTCGGCGGTTGATATTATTGGCAAAACGCCTTACAAAAAAGCGTTTAACAAATCTTGCGGCCTGTACCGCCAGTGTAACGGCAAAATAGGCGGCTGCCAGCACCGCCATTTTTTCGGCTGTTGCTTTTTTATTAAGAATATCGGTCAGGCATTCGGCAAGCTGCCCCTCAAACCACGGAGACGCTATCAACCCTATATTATACAACAGGCCTGATACGGTAACAAAGGTAAGCGGCAGCCATTCCGCACGGAAATAGGAGATAACCCTGTCCGGACGAAAGGCCCTTTCGTTTTTCATTTGTTATTCACTTCCCTGTCTTCCTTAAAATGCGGAAACCCCGCACGGCTTTCGGCTTTTGAAGCAGCATACAGTCTGTCAAGCAATCCCGCAAAGCATTTTGCTTCATCACTTGTCAGCGTATCGGTCAGGTACTCGTAAAAGGAAGCCTCAATTTCAGCTTTAGAGGACTTAAGCGCTTCTGCCCGCTCTGTCGGGAAAATAAGCCGGCTGCGCCTGTCGTCAGGATCGTCCCTGCGCACAAGAAAACCCTTTGCCTCAAGATTTTTGGTTCTTCGAGCAACAGCCGCCTTATCCGCATGCAGAATTTCAGCAAGCCTTGCCTGCGTACAGCCGGGATTATGGCGCAAAGCATGAATTAAATCAATTTCAGCCGTGCCGACGCCCTGTTCACGCAGGGAAACCAAAACAAGCTTTTCAGCCTCGCGTGCTATTTTCGTAATTTTTCTTTCGGTAATGTCCATTATGTACCCCCGTTAAAGCATTAAGTTGTATATACATCGTTGTACATACAACTATTATAGCCCGATAAACTGCAATGTCAATAGGAAACCGCAAAAAATATTGAAGCCGTCAAGTAAAGCGCGTATAACCCCAAACCCGCCGTTTTCGGCGGGTTCGAATTACCTTTGCCTGACATTGCCTAATAAAGCTAAGCCCGTCAGCCTAAACTGTTTTTCTTTTCAAGCAACCAATTACGCACATTACTTATATAATTTTCCCAATTCTTATGTTCGGTAACATTATCGATTATTTGATATAAAGTTATATTGCGTTCCTGATTTATTCTTTTAACGATCTCGTCTAACCAATCGTGAGAATTTGTAACACTCTTTATTTGTTTAGCATATTCCGTTATTTCGTCATTATAATTTGAATCAATAAGCATATCATAAATAAATTTTTCGGGGGATGCATTATCCGGCAAAACAAATTGAGTAATTAAATCAAGGGCATAATTTAATTTATCTGTATGATCCTTTTCCGTACCGGATAATTTTTTCTTAATCTGTGCCGTTTTCTCTTCGTCGGTACGGTATACATCTCCGTCAATTACAATCAATTTGTTTTCAACAGAAAGCCCGTCTAAAACAAAACCTGCTGCAAGAGTAAAGGCATTTTCTGCAGCCCCGAAGGTTTTAACTGATGTATATTTTGAAAGCGAAAGATTTCTTAAAATATGTCTGACAACGGCCTGTGATAAATCGTCCTCCACATAAACAGTCAGCGGTGCTTCAGATTCATCGCTCATATCAAAAACAATATCAGGCGTCATTGAATTTAATACCATGGTTTTTTCTCTTGTTTGATATAAATAACGAATGTCAACATATTCTTCAAGCTTTCGCATTACTAAAGAGTGTGTTGTAAAAATAACCTGAAGATTTTTGCTGATCGCAATTTTAGAAATAATTTTAATCAGACGTTCCAATGCTTTAGCATGCAGTAATAAGTCAATTTCATCTATAAGAATTAAGGAATAGCGTTCAACAGTATAGACTAATTTCAATATTTCTATTAAACGCTGTTCGCCTGCACCCATACTCAAAGAAGAATAATTAACGCCGGAGGAGGTACATATACCCACAAGATTCTTTTTTTTGGTTTTATTGTATGTAAGTTCTTTATAATCCTTATCAAATATAAATGCCGCAGATTTTATGATCCTTTCTGATAATCTGTCGTTTGCGATATCTGTTGAATAAGTTATATATGATGTCTGACGCTCTTTTTCAATTTCGGGCAAACAGGTATTGATACCCACATAAAATACATCCTGTTTAGGTCTTTGAGTATACTTCGGTGACCAACGGTCTGTTTTTTTCTGATAATTGCGCACATTTTCTTTTTGAGTATTTTCATCAAAATATGTAATGCTGAATTTGCTGTCATTCCACAGCGCATCCGGATTAGGCGTAAAAAAGAAATTGAACTTTTTATTTTGTCCGCGTGATGTATAAGGAGAAAAAACACAGGCCAACGCATGTAATACGGTAGACTTGCCCACTCCGTTAACACCCATTATTGCCGTAAGGTTTTTATTTATACTAATATCAAGCTCTTTAAGACATTTTAACTTATCAATATGAATATTGAGAATTCTATTTCTCGGTTGAACAATTTCTTCTTTAATACTTATTTTTTGGGGATATTCTTTTTCAAGAGAATCTTTTTCGGATTTCGGTGCTGTAAACGTCGGCCAATCAAATGAATGAAAATCGAAATGGCTGTTTATTAAAATGCGGTACAATTCGTCAGAAATATCTTTGAAAATGTACAGATTAGGTTCTGCAAATATTCTTCTGTACATTTCATAGCGATTGGTGCAGTTATTATAGTTAGATTCCGTATATCCTTTTAAATAAGCATATTCATTATGCGTTAGCCTTCTTAATCCAATTTCATCACAATAATAACATTCATTACGTGTGAACATATTAATCTTTTGGGTTTCAATCAGTTTACCATCGAGGCTCTTAACATAAAGCTTTCCAACGGTGGGAATAAAATCCGCCGTAATACGAATCCCGCGATACCACGGATCAATTCTTTCCGGGATATTTTCGAGCAAAAAATCTTTAAGTTTATCCGTATTATAAAACTGTGGCTCCGGGAACAAAAATATTTTATCCGATTTGGAAATATCATAGCGTATGCCCACAATATACGCTTGATTACCGCTTACAGAATATCCGGAATAATCCGACTCCTTGAAAACCCGATATGAAATTACATATCTCCTTAAAACAGTGGGTTCCAGTATGCTGTATTTATTACTGCGCAGTAAGGCAGACGGCACCTGAAATATAAAAGCTTTAGGTGCATCGCGTAAAACCAGTTGTGCAAGGAAGGTATTAAACGCATCAAAACCGAGGTGAGATTTAAATAATTCAAAGGGCAAGGAGAATTTGGCAGAAATAACATCAGCTTTGGGTATATTCGCAATACTTTCAAGGCTGAAATCTGATTTTATACACGGAACATTATCAATATGATAATTAAATCTATCATTTTCGTTAATTACCGAGGCCGATACATTAAAACCGGTGCTTAAGAAAGTACGAATTCTTCCGCCTAAACCAGAATTAATATCAACAACATTAAATTCATTTTTAACATCCATATTTTGCCCTCATTAAATAATTTATAATACAGTTTAATTATACAGTTATTAATAAAAAATTCAAGTAAAATCAATATTTGGAATTATATATAACAACAAAGTATATGCTAAAAAAATTACAGCACCCTGATGAATTTCTATTCTGCAGGTTGCTGTAGTCTTGTCGTCATTCGGCCGTCAAACAGACCTGTTTTTCTGTGAAAAACCCGTATTTACGGCATTTTCTGAATTATGCAATCATTCCCACTCTTTGCCGGGCCGTGCAATCTAACGGTTTTCGTTTAGATTCCGTGGTACCCGGTATTTTGATTCTTTGTATTCTCCATATTTTCAGCCCCATACGATGGTTTGTTATCCTATGGGTATCGCCGCCGATAGCAATCTATTCCGGTTTTTCGTGGATAGTATCCGGTGGCTGTACTCTATAAAATCATTGTACCATATAAGGCCGGTACTTTTCAAGTGCTTCTCACCGGATGTCACACGGATTGCTGCCGCTGTCCATTCGCCTTGTACTCGCTGACCGTCTGTCCCGTCCAGACCGTGAATGCACGAAGAAAAGACCCGATTTCCTGATATACCAGCAGGAACGCAATATCCTCTGCGGTCATATCGGTGTTGGCAAGATAGGTTTTTGCCAACAGCTCCCGTGTGTGATTGAGCTGCTTTTGAAAATTGGTATCTTCCTCTTGCAGCTTACGCTGCAACGAGCGTTTGCTGTACCCCAGCTTCTTTGCAACATCGTCAATGGTACATTCTCCGCTGGGGAGCAGCTCCATCAAAGCGCTGCGGACACGGGCAGCATAGCTGTCATCCGTCTCCATCATCGACAGGCGGCGTTTCAGCTCCGGCTCGAAGAACTCCCACATAGACTCGTTGCGGCTGATGAACGGCACAAGCGCATCTTCTTTGGAAAGCACAAGGAGATTTTTATCGCCGGTGGTGATAGGCTTTCCTATAAAAGCAGCATAGGCAGGATTTTTCATCGGCTGCTTTGCCGTCACGGACAACGGGGTAATACTCTCTTTGGTTGCTTTTCGGATCAGCCCCACAAGGAACATAAACTCAATTCCAACAAGAATCTCTGGCAGCTCCAATTCTGGATTCGCAGACAGGATTTCAACGCTTACTTCCGTTTCGGTTTCTTCCACTTGATACAGCAGCGCACCGATCAGTGGCTTGTATTGCGCCAACCGTTTTATGCACACAAGCGCATTGCGGCTGCAATATGCCGCAAAAATGGGTGGCGAAAACGCTTCTATACCCTCCGACGCCGCCAAGCGAATCGGTGTTTGTTCGTCTGGTGAAAGAGCGTCGATTGCCCCCATAAAGCGGAAGTATTCCTCCGCTGTCAGACTGGGCGTCTGCCGTGCGAACAAATCCTCCGGCAGCATGGCTTTCTTTAGGACTTCATCTATCGAAAAGCCCATTCCCGATAGATAAGTGCCGTAGTTTTTGTCGATCAAAAAGTGCTTCAAGGTATCACTCCTGTGCTTACGTCAATGTGTTTGCCCACGCTGCGGCTTTTTGGCGATTCCCGGCGGTATCGTGCTTTAACGGGTCATAGAAGTCCGCCGTGCCAATGATCTCATTGCCGTTCAAAGCGTTCCTCATATCGTCGAGCGTCTTTCCGTAATTTCCGCCGTGACAGCAGAACAGAGCAATCTTCTTATTGGTGAAGTGGTGTTCTTCAAGAAAAGTGCGGATAGGCGGTGTAACAGTATAAGACCACACCGGTGTTCCGATAACGATTAGGTCAAACTCATCGGGGTTGTGTTTCAGCGGAAGCAACGGCGGCTTGTTTTGGCTTACAAGCTGACGCAAGCCCCACATCACATAGCCCGCACCGCTGGCATTTAACGGCTTTACCGGCTTCAACTCTTCCAGATCGGCGTTCAGTTCCTTTGCAACTGTTTCCGCAATCAGCCGGGTATTGCCGCTGAAAGAATAGTAAAGAACAAGGCATTTCACTTTTCTCACCACCGTCAGCTAAAGTTTTTGATGACCCAATCGAACACCCGGTCTCCGAAAATCTTGTGCGTCCAGACCATCGGCTTTGCACCGAAGCCAATCAAATAGCGAGTACGAGGGCGGCGCTTTGTGACAGCCTTGCGGACTGTCTTTGCAATCAGCTCCGGCTTGGACAGCATATTGCCGCTGTAATTTTTAATCATGCCGTCAGCCGCTTTGTTCGCCATATCCGCATACGCACCGTTTGCCGAAGTCTTTTTCAGATTTTCGGCGGCGATGATGCCCCAATCAGTCTTGATGCCGCCCGGTTCTACCACCACAACATCAATGCCGAAGGGCTTGAGTTCCATACGCAAGCAATCAGATAAGCCCTCAACGGCATATTTCGTGGCGTGATACCAGCCGCCGAACTTCGTCCAAATTTTGCCGCCCATCGAGGAAATGTTGACGATTTTGCCGTAGTGATTTTCACGCATTGATGGCGTGACAAGTTGAATGAGCCGTGCCATGCCGAAGAGGTTCACATCGAACTGGCGGCGTCCTTCCTCAAGCGGCACATCCTCGATTGCTCCGTAGGAGCCGTAACCGGCGTTATTCACCAGCACATCAATGCTCTTTTCCTTGGAAAGAACCGTGTTTACGCACTCCACGATGGATTCGTCCTTTGTGAGATCCAGTGCAACCGGCATAATATCGTCCTTCTCCAGATCCGCCATACGGTCTACCCGCCTTGCAGCGGCGTAAACTTTATACCCTGCGCCTTTCAGTTCCTGTGCAACCATCCTGCCGATACCGCTGGATGCGCCTGTGACCAATGCTACCTTTGCCATAATAATGACCTCCGTTTTGTTTTATGTCATTATTATAGCCGAAAGGTGCGCCAGAACGAATATCATAGAACGCCATCATTTCAGCAATTCACGCCATTATGATACCACAACTTTGTTTTCTTTTCAACCTGAAAAAAGCGCCGCACCGGTATTCCCGATGCGGCGCAGCACGCATTATGCGTAGATAATCTCAGCGTTTACGATTTCCATAGCCCTGTTTCGGATGTTATTCATCCTTCTGACCCACTCCATTTGGTTGCCTGCCTTGAGTTGCTCCGTGACACCTTCCGTCTCGGCCATCTTTTTTACCAGCCGAAGGAACATCTCTGCTGCCTGACGGTCGATGTCAGCAAGGTAGCTGTTCAATTTGCCGTTGGTGAGCAGGGTTGCATAAGTTGCCCGCCGATGATCCTTCAGATAGCGCCGGTGGCGCTGACCCCATACGCCGATGGGCTGCTGCTCTTCTTCGGGCAGTTCCAAATTGGGGGGGAGAAGGTAATCCCCAACCTGTGTGTAAGTACCGCCCATTTCCTCAAAAATCGTCTTTGCCATTGTCTGTTCCTATCTTTCAAAATTTGTATTTCTGCGCCTTGTGCGCTGGGTTTGCTTTCGCTACTGCTCCATACCTTTCGCCTGTGCAATTAGGTTGTCGATCTGCTGGCTGCCGAGGACCTTCCGCAGGAAACGGAAATCCTTCAGTTCGGAGCGCAGGACTTCATTTTCCCTTTTGAGTCGGTCATTGGTAGCGGTCAGATGCTCATTTTCTCGGTAGAGCCGCCCGTTGGTGTTGTTCAGCCGGTGATAGCTGTCCAATGCCTTATAATAATGATAGAACACCTCTCGGATAACCTCTTTCAGTTTTTTGATTAACGGGTCAACGAATCGCTGTTTGTAGGTCTTGGCGGTCATCAGCGTGGGCGGATCGGGAAGCTGAAACTCTGCATCCGTTTCAATCCGTTGCTCCAGCTTTTCAATAGAATGCACACCCTGGTCGAAGTTGTCGATCCGACTCTGCACCGTTTCCAGCTCGTCCTGCTTTTCGGCCAGTGTGGTATCCAATGTCGCAATCTCTTTTTCACGTTCCTGTTTTTTGTAGTCCAGAACGGAGAGGTGCTTTTCGTGGGTGCCTTTCTCCTCCCACTGAATGTCATACCGCTCCATCACGGCAGCCAACTGTCCTTTTCGGCAGGAACAAGCCGAAAAACTTAAAAACGGAGAAATCACAAAAGAAGAATACGATAACTGGAGATATAACTACCCCGAAAGCGTAGCTTTCAATTCTCGTAAGTAAAACGGAATATAATAGAAAGCGCAAAAAAGGCATTACCGACTGCAAAAGTCAGTAATGCCTTTTATAGTATTAAGATAATTGTACCTGCAAACCGATAGAACACTTAGAATAAAGTCATTTTTCATTTTGCTATCAAATCGGGAATTTAAGAACCTAAAACCCAGTGTTTATGCGGGTTTGCGGCGTTTCGTACATCATTCCCACTCAATAGTTGCCGGGGGTTTGGAGGTTATATCATACACAATGCGGTTTACGCCTTTAACCTCGTTTACTATGCGGCGGGAGGCGGCATCGAGCACGTCATACGGAATACGCGCCCAATCTGCCGTCATAAAATCGCTTGTCATAACGGCTCGCAATGCCACGGTATAGTCATAGGTTCTGAAATCGCCCATAACGCCTACCGAGCGCATATTTGTAAGTACGGCAAAGTACTGACCTATCTCGCGGTCAAGCCCGGCGTTTGCCACTTCCTCGCGGAAAATAGCGTCGGCGTCCTGCAGGATAGCAATTTTCTCACGGGTAAGCTCCCCGATAATGCGAACACCGAGACCCGGTCCCGGAAACGGCTGGCGGTATACCATATTTTCCGGCATACCAAGCTCAAGGCCCACCTTACGGACCTCATCCTTAAACAGATCCCTTAACGGCTCGATTATTTCATCAAACTCAACATGATCCGGAAGACCGCCCACATTGTGATGGCTTTTAATAAGCGCGGCGTCGCCTACGCCCGATTCAATGCAATCGGGGTAAATAGTGCCCTGAACAAGATAATCCACCTTGCCTATTTTTTTAGCCTCCGCCTCGAACACACGGATAAACTCCCTGCCGATTATCTTGCGCTTTTGCTCAGGCTCGCTTATACCGCGAAGCTGGCCCAAAAACTGCTCGGACGCGTCAACCGACACAAGGTTTATATTATAAGTACCCCTGAACAAATCGTTTACCTGCTTTGCCTCGTCCTTTCTAAGCAGACCGTGGTCAACAAATATGCAGGTAAGGTTTTCTCCTACCGCCTTGTGCAAAAGCAGAGCTGCAACAGAGCTGTCTACCCCGCCGGAAAGCGCACAAAGCACCTTTTTATTCCCTATTTTATTTTTAAGCTCCTCAATTGTTCGGGTTGTAAATGAAGACATTGTCCATTCGCCCTTACATTCGCAAACGTTATAAAGGAAATTTCTTATCATCTTAGAGCCGAGCGGCGTATGCATAACCTCAGGGTGGAACTGCACCGCATAAAGCTTTTCAGAAGCATTTTCCATAGCCGCAACGGGACAAACATCGGTTTTACCCACAATTTTAAAACCAAGCGGCACCTGCTTAATGTAGTCTGTATGACTCATCCAGCAAACCGTTTTAGACGGAATACCCTCGAACAGCTTGCTTGCGGTATCAACCTTAACCTCAACCTTGCCGTATTCGCTGGCACCCGAAGTTACCTCTCCGCCTAACATATGTGCCGTAAGCTGAGCACCGTAGCATATGCCCATTATCGGTATGCCGAGCTCAAAAAGCTCCTTGCTGTAAAGCACGGCGTTTTCGCCGTATACGCTTTTCGGACCGCCGGTAAGTATTATTCCCTTATAGCCTGCCGCCTTTATTTCCTCGATGGGGGCTGTATAAGGGCGTATTTCGGAATATACGTTATTTTCTCTTACTCTTCTGGCAATAAGCTGATTATACTGACCGCCGAAGTCAAGCACTAAAATCTTTTCCATTTTAACCTCCGCTGCTTTTAAAGTACCAATTATTATATAAATAATATTATATAACAAACCGCTCCCTTTGTCTATCCCAAAAAGAGCGGTTTTTATAATTTTTATTCTACCGTAACGGATTTTGCAAGGTTTCTGGGCTTATCTATATCACAGCCCTTGTAAAGCGCAACATAATAAGAGTATATCTGGAACGGAACCACTTCAAGCGTTGCCAAAAGCAGCGGATCTATCCTCGGTATATAAATAACCTCTTCCGCTTCCTTTGCAATTTCGGTATGACCCTCGGTAGCGCAGGCAATAACATACGCGCCGCGCGCCTTAACCTCCTTAACATTGCTTAAAAGCTTATCGAAAAGCTCCTCATAAGCAGCTAAGGCTATAACAGTTCTTCCCTCTTCTATAAGTGAAATGGTGCCGTGCTTCAGCTCGCCCGCAGCGTACGCCTCGGAATGGATATAAGAAATTTCCTTTAATTTAAGCGACGCCTCAAGCGAAACCGCATAATCGATATTTCTGCCGATGAAAAACAGCGATTTCGGGTCTCCGCAGTGCTTTGCCATTTCCTTAATTTTAGGCTCTGACAAAATTACCCTTTCAATAAGCTCAGGTAGGCGGCAAATATCATCAAATATCTTTTCAACACGCGCGCTGTCCATAGTGCCCAAAATACGCGCCGCCCAAACCGCAATAAGGTAAAGCACCGAAAGCTGTGTTGTGTAACCCTTAGTGGTAGCTACGGCAATTTCAGGACCGGCCCATGTGTAAATAACATCGTCTGCCGCGTTTGCTATCGAGCTGCCCACAACGTTTACGATTGCAAGCGTATGCGAGCCGCGTTTCTTAGCCTCCTTAAGCGCTGCTAAGGTATCTGCTGTTTCGCCCGATTGGCTTATTATTACAGTGAGCGTCTTATCGTCGGTTATCGGGTTGCGGTAACGGTATTCGCTTGCATAATCTATGCCTGTGGGAATTCTCAGCATTTCCTCAAATACGTATTTACCCACCATACCCGCGTGATAAGCCGAGCCGCACGCCACTATTTCAATTCGGTTGATTTTTTTAAGCTTTTCCTCATTAAGCTTTAAGCCGTCGAAAACTATTTCTCTGCCCTTTATTCTGCTTTCGATCGTCTGCTTTACGGCATTGGGCTGTTCCATAATTTCCTTCATCATAAAGTGGTCGTAACCGCCCTTTTCTGCAGCGGCAACGTCCCAGCTTATAACGGCGGGATCGCGGTGAAGTTCGTTTTTATCGCCGTCGTACAGCTTTACGCCGTTCGGCGTTAAAACCGCTATTTCACCGTCTTCAATGTAAAGAATATCACGCGTATGCGAAACTATTGCCGTAACGTCCGAGGCAATATAATTAGCTTCCTTAGAAAGCCCTATTATAAGAGGGCTGAACTTTCTTACGGCAATAAGCGTATCGGGAAAATCCGTGCAGACAATACCGAGCGCATACGATCCCTCAAGCTTAGATACAGCCTTTGAAACCGCCTCAAAAAAATCGCCCTTGTAATACTTTGCAATAAGCTGCGGGATAACCTCTGTATCGGTCTCGCTTGCAAATTTTACGCCGTCTTTCTTTAAGCTGTCCCTTAAAGCGATATAATTTTCAATTATTCCGTTGTGAACCACGGCGAACCTGCCGTCCGCGCTTATATGTGGGTGAGCGTTTGCAAACGAGGGCGCGCCGTGCGTAGCCCAGCGCGTATGACCTATACCGATAGTACCGTTAATTCTTTCGCCGTTATCGGTTTTGTCTATAAGATTTTTTATACGCTCGGTGGTTTTTTCAATTTGTATCTTACCGCCGTCAAGCACGGCTATTCCCGCCGAATCGTAGCCTCTGTATTCCAGTCTTTCAAGGCCCTCAAGCAAAAAGCCCGCCGCTTTGGTTTTTCCTGTAAATCCAACTATTCCGCACATAATAAAAATACACCTTTCCGCAGTATGCAGGAAAGGTGCAAAAATTAAACGTATACCGAAAAAAGGCGGTGCGGATATAATATCCCCGTCCCTTTTGGCGGCTGCGCTTTCCGTACATACCGTATAAAAATATTTTTTGACATAGCACGGTGCCTTTGTTCCGAAATTACTTTCGGGTTTTAAACACCTGTTTACGACATGTCTGCCGTGGGGCATCCGCCGAATATTTCGATGCTCCCCATCCTCGTCAACCGCTATGCCATATGTACGGTCCCGGCGCTTATTTTACATAAAAAATAACGAAGCTTCCTTTCATATTATTTTATGGCAATATCTTCGTTCAATATTATTATAAACGAAAAGCCCTAAAATGTCAATTATTTATATTTATTTGCACTCCGTTAACCTCCACGCTCTCATCTGCGCGGATAACTATGTATTTAACGCCGTCTATAACTCTTGTATCAACAAGACCGCTGCGTTCGGGATTTATTCTTATGCTTACGTCGGGCATATTAACCTCGAACTGCTTTACATCTAAAAGATTCTTCGGGTTTAAAAGCGTTTTTTCACCGAAGGTATCGTCATAGCTTTTCTTAAAATCGTTTATCCGTTCCTCATCAACGCCCGAAGACCGCAAAACATCGGAAATTTCGTCCCTTGAAACGGTAAGCGGCTCCTTACTGCGGCTTTCCTTATGCTCTGCCACAGTATCGCTTATATAGCCGTGAACCTCTTTTATAACCTCTATACTGCATTCGTCGCCTACGGCGCTGCCGAGCATTCCGCAAAAGGAATTTTGCTGATCGGCTGCCGGCATAGGCATTTCGGCTTTAAAAAGCCTATCGGCTATCTGCGAATAGTCCGCCGCAGGATTTTTAGTATAAAACAGCGTGTCGTAAATATTGCCCCTGCGGTCGTCGAACGCAGGAAACATAAACCCGAATTCGGGAGCGGAAACCGCGGTGCTTGAAGCAATCCCGTGAAAGGCATTGTCAAACGCCGCAAAGCTTAACAGCGGCTTTGTTGATTTAACGGGACAAACGCTGCAAATAAAATATCTGAACTGCTCGGAAGAATCCTCGCTTTTCTTTCCGTCCTCCGAATAGGTAAAAACGTCATAGCTGTCGTACGCCAACATAATCAAATAGTTGGTTTCCATTTTTACCGATGAAATAATGCCGCCGTAAATTTTTTTAAGCGACTCTTCATCCTCAAGCGCGGTATCGCGGAGCTTTAAAAGGGTTTTATGCTCCTCGCCCTCTAAAACCTGCGCATTTGAAAACGGTATATCTATAAGGTTTTTATCTACCGTACCAGAAAGCGTTTTTTTAAGCAGGGATAAAAGGTATTCGGTTTCGTCCTGCGTAAGGGTTGCTATGGGCTGCGAAAATTCGGACATTATTTCGCCCGAACCCGTAACATAGCACCCGCAAACCCTTGTTATATTGGTTTTTTGCGGATTAAAGCGCCTGCGTATTTCTGCAATTTCTTTTTCGTTCATTTTAAAACCTCTTACTTTAATTCAGTATAATACGGGCAAATATCCTCATACCCGCCGTTTTTAAGGCGAAAACCGCACGGTATTGTGCCGAGCTGCTTAAAGCCCAATCTTTCATACAAATGTCTGGCGTGGGTGTTTGACGCTACAACCGCGTTAAACTGCATTATTTTAAAGCCCAACCGCTTTGCTTCCTTAAGCGAATCAAGCACAAGCTTTTCGCCTATGTGCAGCCCCCTGCTGCCTGAAGCTACCGCATAGCTTGCATTGCTTATGTGGCCGCATCTGCCCACATTATTAGGATGAAGTATGTAAATACCCATAATATCACCGTTTTCATTTTCAGCAACGCCGCAATGGCTTTGCGATGAAAAAAATTCCGCTCCCGAAGTTTCGTTAAGATATTCCTCCTGCGGGAAGGCAATACCGTCCTCCACAACCGAGTTCCATATTTTAACCATATCCGCAATATCGCGGCTTTCATATTTTCTTATTATAACTTTCATTTTGTACCTTCCTTTTAAAAGTGTTGACTTTAATTCCTTTATGTACTATACTGCTAAGGTATATATTTAAAGGAGAATAACTATGACTGAATTATCCGGCCATTTTAATTTAAAACGGCTTCTCAGCTTTACCTTTCCCTCTGTTATTATGCTTATATTCACTTCCGTTTACGGAATAGTAGACGGTTATTTTGTTTCAAACTATGCCGGCAAAACACCCTTTGCCGCGGTGAATTTTATAATGCCGGTGCTTATGATATTAGGCTGTATAGGCTTTATGTTCGGCACGGGCGGCGGCGCGCTTATAGCAAAAACAATGGGCGAGGGCGAAGATAAAAAAGCAAACGAAATTTTTACGCTTATAGTTGCGGTTTCGGCTGCCTGCGGCGTTGTGCTGTCGGTACTCGGCATTATTTTTCTGCCAAGTTTGGCAGAGCTTTTCGGTGCTGACGGTCAGCTGCTTGAAAACAGCGTTACATACGGTAGAATAATACTTGTTGCCTTGCCGTTTTATATACTCCAGTTTGAATTTCAGTGCCTTTTTGCAACCGCGGGCAAGCCGCGGCTCGGTCTTTTTGTTACCGCCGCCGCAGGAATAGCAAATATGGTGCTTGACGCACTTTTGGTTGCGGTTTTTCCGTTTGGGCTTAAGGGCGCCGCCGCGGCTACCGCAATAAGCCAGTTTTTGGGCGGAGCAATACCGCTTTTATACTTCTGCCGCAAAAACAACAGCCTTTTAAGGTTTGTTAAGTGCCGTTTTGATAAAAAAGTGCTGCTTAAAACCTGCACCAACGGCTCTTCCGAGCTTATGAGCAACATCTCAATGTCGGTAGTAAGTATGCTTTACAATGTTCAGCTTATGAAATACGCCGGCGAAAACGGCATTGCAGCATACGGCGTGCTTATGTATGTAAGTATGATCTTTCAGGCGGTGTTCATAGGCTATGCGGTAGGCTCCGCTCCGATAATAAGCTACAACTACGGTGCGGGAAACAAGGCGGAGCTTAAAAGCCTGCTTAAAACAAGCGCCGCTTTTATAGCCGTTTGCGCCTTATTTATGTTTGCGGCGGGCGAGCTTTTATCAAAGCCGCTTTCCCTGCTGTTTGTGGGATACGATAAAGAGCTGCACGGCATTACCGCGCACGCGTTTTCAATATTCTCTTTTTCGTTTTTGCTTTCGGGCTTTGCTATATTCGGCTCTTCATTTTTTACCGCGCTTAACGACGGCTTTACCTCGGCTGCAATATCGTTTTTAAGAACGTTGGTATTTCAAATAGCCGCCGTACTTATATTCCCGTTGTTTTTAAAGCTTGACGGAATATGGTTTTCAATAGTTGCGGCAGAAATTATGGCGGTTTGCGTTACTCTGCTGTTTTTAGCCTTAAAACGCAAAAAATACGGTTATTAAATCGGCAGCTCAAAATTTATACTTGCAGAGTCGCTGTTGTAATTTATTTTGCGGTGTATTTCCTGCATTTTGTCGTCAAGGCGGCTTATTTCCTCGGCACATTCCTTTAATTCGCGCGAAATTTCGTTAACGTCCGATTTAATATCCTTTTTGTATTTAAGCTTATGCTCAAGACTTGCCCAAAAATCCATAGCAATGGTTCTGAACTGCACCTCAACCCGCATAAACTTTTTTTCTGTCATAAGAAATATAGGTATTTCAACTATTAAGTGAAGGCTGCGGTAGCCGTTCGGCTTTGGGTTTTTTATGTAATCCTTTTTTTCTATAAGCCTTATGTCGTCCTGCGAGCAAAGCTTATCGGCAAGCACATAAATATCATCGGGGAACGAGCATATAACCCTTATTCCCGCAACGTCGTTAAGATTTTTTTCAATGCTTGCGGCAGAAAGCTCAAAGCCCTTTCTGTTAAGCTTTTCAATAATGCTGGGCACCGTTTTAAGGCGGCAGCTTATGGATTCAAAGGGGTTTCGGTCGTTTTCAAGCGAAAGCTGGGTGTTTAAAACGTCTAACTTTGTTTTCACCTCAAGCATTGCGCACTTGTAACGCATCATAAGCTCGGTAAAGGGTCTTGTTTGTTCTAAAATTCCGCTTGCGCTTTCAAGCAGCTTTTTTGTTTCAATGTCTTTTATATCAATCATTTATTTTCTCCGAACGGCAGAAGGGCGGAAATCAACCGTACGGTTTCGCCCGCCTGCCCGATACTTTAGTTTATTATAACCCCAAAATTTTACCGTTTTGTGAATAGCATAAAAATACTGCCGAAATTTCTTTCGGCAGTTGTTTTTTTAAAATGGATTATTATTTTACCATTCCGGCAACTTCGGCGGCGAAATCGTCAACACGCTTTTCAATGCCCTCGCCCTTTTCAAAGCGAACGAATGAAACGATCTTGATATCTGCGCCTAAAGCCTTTGCGGTATTTTCAACATACTTGCCAACGGTAATGTCGCCGTCCATAACGAACTGCTGGTCTACAAGGCAGTTTTCCTTATAATACTTGCCTATCTTACCCTCAACAATTTTTCCGAGCACCGCTTCGGGCTTGTTAGCCATTTTCGGATCCTCTTTCATCTGCGCTATAAGGATCTCCTTTTCCTTTTCGATAACCTCGGCAGGAACCGAAGCCTCGTCAAGATAAGCCGGATTCATAGCGGCAATCTGCATTGCAATGTTCTTGCCCATTTGAACAAACTCGGCGTTATCGGTGTCAAGCGCTGTATCAAAGTTAACAAGAACGCCTATCTTTCCGCCTGCGTGAACGTAGGATACAACCTTACCCTCATAGCGTGCAAAACGGCGAACCTTTATATTCTCGCGAACGGCAAGGAAAAGCTCCTGTACCATTTCTTCAACGGTCTTTCCGTCCTTCTTGGTTGCCAAAAGCGCCTCAACATCGGCAGGATTTTCGTCTGCTACTATCTCGGCAATATCGGCGGCAAGAGCCTTAAAGCCGTCGCCGTTGGCAACAAAGTCTGTCTCGCTGTTAATTTCAACAACGGCGCCCACGCCGTTCTTTGTATATGCGCATACAGTACCCTCGGCAGCTACGCGGCTTGCCTTTTTGGCCTGTGATGCAAGACCCTTTTCACGAAGATAATCCGCGGCGGCGTCCATATTTCCGTCGCACTCGGTAAGAGCCTTTTTGCAGTCCATCATACCGCAACCGGTCTTCTCTCTTAAAGCCTGTACGTCTTTAGCGGTAAAAGCCATTATATTTTCCTCCTGTTGGGTTTATTTAAAATAATTACTCGGCGTCCTCTGCGGTCTCTTCCGCAGCTTCTTCAGCCTCGCCGTCTTCAGCGGCCGCAGTGCCCATTTCAGAACCCTGTCTGCCCTCGATAACGGCTGCCGCCATTGTTTCAGCAATAAGCTTAACGGCACGGATAGCGTCGTCGTTACCCGGAATAACCGCGTCAATCTCGTCAGGATCGCAGTTTGTGTCTACAATAGCGATAATCGGAATACCGAGCTTTTTAGCCTCTGCTACGGCAATTCTTTCCTTGCGCGGGTCAACTATAAACAGCGCACCGGGAAGCTTTTTCATATCCTGAATGCCGCCTAAGAATTTTTCAAGCTTTTCAATTTCAAGGTTAAGCTTAACAACTTCCTTCTTGGGGAGAAGCTCAAAGGTACCGTCGTCTCTCATAGTGCGAAGCTGATTAAGCCTTGCAATACGGGTGCGGATAGTTGTAAAGTTAGTGAGCATACCGCCGAGCCAACGTGCGTTTACATAAGGCATACCGCAATGCTCCGCCTCTTCCTTAACGGAATCCTGGGCCTGCTTTTTGGTGCCTACGAAAAGAATATCGCCGCCCTCTGCCGCAATGTCACGGGCAAAAAGATATGCCTCGTTAAGCTTTTTAACGGTTTTCTGAAGGTCGATGATGTAAATTCCGTTACGTTCGGTGAAAATGTACTCCGCCATTTTCGGGTTCCAGCGTCTGGTCTGATGACCGAAATGAACGCCCGCTTCAAGAAGCTGTTTCATTGATACTACTGCCATTTGTTTTTCCTCCTAAGGTTTTACCTCCATCCTGCCGTTTTCCGGGAATTTTCAAAGAAAACACCTTGCCGGTTCAAAGCAGAATGTGTGTTTTTATCGCTCTCCGTTCGGACAGCCGAATGATTATACCATATTTTGCCCGAAAAATCAAGCTTTTTTTACTTTTTCTCTGCGTCATTCAGGCGCTTTTCAAGTTTTTTTTGATTTTCTATTATTAAATCAAGCTTTTTATGCAAATCGTCGATTATAAGCTCGTTTTTTAAATTCACCTTATAATCGTTTTCGGCGCGTTCCCTGTCCTTCGCCTCCTGACGGTTTTGGCTCATCATAATAAGCGGTGCCTGAACCGCGGCTATACAGGAAAGCACTAAATTAAGCAGTATAAACGGATAAGCATCAAACGCCCTTGCGGCAAGACACACGTTAACTGCCATCCATATTACCATAACCGCTATAAAACTGAATATGAATGCCCAGCTTCCCGCAAATTTTGCAACCGCGTCCGAAGCGCGCTGACCGAACGTAAGCTTTTCGCTTTTATTTGATTTGCTTGTAATACTTGTTTCCGTAAGCTGATGTATAAGCTCTTCGTCGGTAAATTCCCTGTCGGTTATATTAAGCAGCTCTTTAACTATCTTTTTTCTTTCGCTTCTGCTTTTCATAGCGCTATGCTCCTTAATTGCGGTTTTTAAGCCGTTTATCGCACTTTGTTGCAAGGAACGTGCCGAGACTCTGGAATATCTGCACCAAAATTATAAGAAAAATAACCGCAAACAGCATTACAAGGTACTGATACCTGTAATATCCGTAGTTTATTGCTATTTTTCCGAGACCGCCGCCGCCTATAATGCCGCTCATTGCGGAATAGCCGAGCACGGTGGTTACGGCGATCGTTGCGTTTGAAATAAGCGAGGGTACGCTTTCGGGTATCATAACCTTAACGATTATCTGAAACGGCGAAGCGCCCATGCTCTGCGCGGTTTCTATAATATTCGGGTTAATCTCGCGCAGGCTGCCCTCTGCAAGCCTTGCCACAAACGGAAACGCCGCTATAACAAGCGGTACCACCGTAGCCGGCGTTCCCACAACGGTGCCTACAATCAGCCTTGTAAGCGGAAACACCATTATCATTAAAATAAGAAACGGAACCGAGCGCAGCAGATTTATTATAACGTTGATAACGTGCAGCACCGCCGCGGGAACCTTTAAAATTCTGCCGTTTTCGCCCGCCACAAGCAAAACGCCGAGCGGCAGACCTATAACAATTGCAAAAAAGGTTGAAAGCACCGTAACATACAGTGTTTCCCAAATAGCAAGGGGAAATTCGGTTTTAAGTATATCCATAGCCTTTAAAAAGGCTTCCGACTGAAAATATCCGCCCATTACGGTTTTACCTCCTCTGCAAAAATATCGGGTATGGCGCGAAGATAGGAAAGCGCCTTTTCAACCTGTTCCCTGCCGCCCGTTATTCCGAGCAGCATATTGCCGTATGCCTTATCGCCAATGCTTTTTGTAGAGGCGGAAAGTATGCTTGCGGCTATGTTCTTTTCCATTGCCATTTGAGCTATAAGCGGCGTTTTGGTAGCGTTTGCACCGTTAAACACAACGCGTATAACGCCCTCGCCCTCGGCGGCGGTAACCGTTTGCTCATATCCGTCCGGATAAACAAGCGCTCTTGCGGCGGAAGATTTCGGCGCCGAGAACACGTCGCTTACCTTGCCCTCCTCTGCAACAACGCCGTTATCAAGTATTGCAACGCGCGTGCATATCTGCTCAACAACGCTCATCTGGTGGGTTATAACTATAACGGTTATGCCGAGCCTGTCGTGTATATCGCGTATAAGCGAAAGTATCGACTGCGTGGTTTGCGGGTCAAGCGCGCTTGTGGCCTCGTCGCACAAAAGAATTTTCGGCTTTGTGGCAAGCGCGCGCGCAATAGCCACACGCTGCTGCTGACCGCCCGAAAGCTGCGCGGGGTAAGCCTTAAGCTTTTCACCCAACCCAACAAGCTCCAAAAGCTCCTTGGCGCGTTTTTCGGCGTCCGCTTTTTTTACGCCTGCCAGTTCAAGCGGAAAGCACACGTTTTTAAGGCAGTTCCTCTGCATAAGCAGGTTAAAGCCCTGAAATATCATTGTAATATTTCTGCGTTCTTCTCTGAGCTCCGCCTCGGACATACTGCCCATATCGCGCCCGTCTATTATGATCTGCCCGTTTGTGGGGCGTTCAAGCATATTTATACTGCGCACAAGTGTGCTTTTTCCGGCGCCGCTCATACCTATTATGCCGTATATCTCGCCGTCGTTTATCGTAAGCGATATATCCTTAAGCGCCTCTACGTCTCCGCCTGAGGTCTTAAAGGTTTTTGTTAGGTTTTTTATCTCTATCATAGCTTTCTCCTGACAGGGAAATAACGCCGACTGCAAATGCAGACAGCGTTATTCTGTAAATATGAATTACTTTTTAATAGCGTCAAGCGAGGTCTGCTTACCGCCGTAAAGACCCATAGGCTCAACGTGAATAGCCGAAACCTTAACAACGTGGGTACCGTTCTCGGCGTTGAAGTCGTCAAGATACGGAGTGTGCTGGAAGTAGTTTGCGTCGATCTCGCCGCTGTCTACAACCTTGTTGGGCTGAACGTAATCGGTAAATTCCTTAATATCAAGCGTTACGTTTTTAGCCGCAAGAATTTCCTTTGCTACCGCAAGTATTTCCGCGTGGGGTGTGGGAGAAGCCGCAACGGTTATTGTTTTGCCTGCGAGCGCGTCGTAATTAACGGAAGAATCATATCCGTCGCCGGGGTTTTCAACAACGCTTACAACCGCGCCGCTGTATTTATCCGCAATAAAATCCGCAACCTTTTTGCTTTCAAGCGCCGCTTTAAGCGCCTTTACCGCGTCGGTATTTTCATTGCCCTCTTTAACGGCTAAAATGTTGCTGTAAGCCGAAGCGGAGTCTTCAATAGCAAGCGAATCCTTAACGGGGTTAAGATCGGCGGAAATTGCATAGTTTGAATTGATTACCGCATAGTCAACGTCCTTAAGCGTGTTGGGGAGCTGCGCCGCCTCAACTTCTTTGAACTTAATGTTGTAGGGGTTTTCCGCAATATCCTTAACGGTAGCCTTTATATCGGCGCCGTCCTTAAGCTTAATATAGCCCTTTTCCTCAAGTAAAAGAAGCGCGCGCGCCTCGTTTGTCGTGTCGTTCGGAACGGCGATCGTAATCGAGCCGTCCTCCTTGCTGCCGCAGCCTGCGAACACGCCTAATGCCAATACCGCAAGTAATAAAAGAGATACTATTTTTTTCATTTTAAAAACAACCTTTCAAAAATTTTTATAAATATTTCAGTTTAATAATTTAAAGCCTTACGGTACACATTCGTCCGTTTCTGAAATTTGCTCTTACAAGCTCTTCAAATATGTTTTTCATAAAGATACCTCCAAGTAAATAAAAAACCGGGCATATCCGACAAGGGATTCCCGGTTAAAAGCAATTTATCCGTTTTTAACGAACATCTTTTAATGGAGAACCTGACGGACAAGGCATAGCAAAACGCATACGCATACACATCGGCATACGCATTTCGGTAATAATGCAAATAGCGGTTAGCTTTTTCATATCGCCGTTCTCCTTTCAAATCAATTACCTACCTGTTTGGTTGGTGTTATAATATCATACGGCGGTACGTTTGTCAAGCCTTTTTTTAAAATATATGAAAAACTACTGTTTATATTAAGTTTTTGCGCGATTTTTGTGCAATCAGCGGCCGTGTGACGCTTTGCGGCGCTTCGGTCTTTTGGCAAGACGTCTTTTAATGCTGTCGCCGCTGTGCTCAACCGCCCACGTAAATATTCTGAACAGCGATTCCGCCGCAAACGAGAATATTATAACAAACAGCTTTATGGTAAACGGTATGCGAACGATTGAAAAAAGCTGCGGCACAAATAAAAAGCATAATACCATACCGATAATGTTTATAACAAACACAAAAAGGCGGTATTTGTTAAGCGGAGTGCTTATGTGCCTGAGTATCATAAAGCCCACCACCGCAAGCACCAGCGTAGCCGCGGTTGCAACGTCGCTTTTGTTTAAGCCGAATACCTCGCCGAACAGCGCGAGCGAACCCACGGTTACCGTATCGGTAAGCGCGGCAGGCAGAGCCATTTTTAGCACGTTTTTAAGAAAATGACCGTTTATTTTGCTTTTATTGCTTTCAAGCGCCAGTAAAAATCCCGGCAGACCTATTGTGAACATACTTATAAGCGATATGTGCGCCGGCTCAAGCGGATATGAAATCATAAGAACCGAAGCCGTAACCGAAAGCAAAAGCGAAAAGATGTTTTTAACCAAAAACAGGCTTGCCGAACGCTGTATATTGTTTACCACACGGCGTCCCTCGGCAACCACGCTCGGCATATGTGCAAAATCCGAGTCCATAAGCACAACTCTTGCCGCTTGCGAGACCGCCTCGCTGCCCGAAGCCATTGCAATGCCGCAGTCGGCGCGCTTCATTGCAAGAATGTCGTTAACGCCGTCGCCCGTCATAGCAACGGTATGCCCCATTTCCTGCAAAGCGCAAACAAGCTTTTGCTTTTGCCGCGGCGTTACCCTGCCGAAAACGGTATATTCGCGCGCCGCGTTATACAGCTTTTCATCGGTGTCAAGCAGTGCGGCGTCTATATAATTTTCGGCGTTATCAATGCCGGCAAGCCGTGCAATTTCGGCAACCGTTGCGGGGTTATCGCCCGAAATAACTTTTATTTTAACGCCCTGCGCCTTAAAATACCTGAATGTGGCGGGCGCGTTTTTGCGTATGGCGTTTGCCATTACTATAAGCCCCACGGGAAGTATATCCGCCTGCGGTCCGCTTTCCGTAAGCGGATCATACTGATAAGCGAAAACAAGCACGCGGTAGCCCTTAAGCGTATATTCCTCTATCTGCTTTTTAAGCGGCGCGGCAATGCTTTTAAGCACAAATTCGGGCGCGCCCAAAAGCCACGTGCCGTTTTTAAAGGTAACGGCGCCGTACTTTACGGCAGAGGTAAACGGCAGCACGGTAATGGGCGGCATTTTTTCGGCGTTAAAGCCTTCAAAATAACCTCTCAGCGCTTCCATTGTGGAGTTATTGTCCTTAGCCGCCGAAACATAATTAAAAAGCATTTCCTTAAAGCCGGTATCCGGCAGTTCGCGGGTATCGGCTAACTCAATAAGCTTGTTGACCTGCATTTCAGGCTCGGTTATAGTACCGGTTTTATCAACGCACAGCACGTCCACACGCGCGAGCGCCTCAATGCTTTTCATATCGTTAAGCAAGACCTTACGCTTTGCAAGCCTTATTGTTCCGAGCGCCAGCGCGGCGGTGGTAAGCAGATACAGCCCTTCGGGTATCATACCTATTACCGCGGCAACGGCGGATACCACGCTTGCCTTAAAGGCAAGGTGCTTTACAAAAAAGCTTTGGTAGAAAAGCACGCCGCCTATGGGTATTAAAATTATACCCATCCACTTTACTATCTTGTTTATCGCCTTTATCATTTCGGACTGCTCGCCGTCCTGCTGGCTTTTGGCTTCGGCGGTAAGCTTTGAAATGTAAGAATTGTCCCCCACGTTTTCAAGCACTGCCAAGCACTCGCCCGAAACAATAAAGCTGCCAGAAAGCAGGCGGTCGCCCGCGCTTTTTGTTATTTCGTCCTCTTCGCCCGTAAGCAGCGCCTCGTTTACGGTAACGCTGCCCTTAAGCACCTTAGCGTCGGCGCAGATCTGATTGCCCGAATAAAAAATAACAATATCGTCCTTTACAAGCTCTTCGCTGCGCAGCTTTATTCTCTGCCCGTCCCTTACAGCCACGGCGTGCGGCGCGTTTAAAAGATTCATTTTATCAATCGTCTTTTTAGCGCGTATTTCCTGCACAATTCCCACAAGCGTGTTGCCTATAACTATCGGCAAAAACGTAAGGTTGCGAAAGGAGCCTACAATGCACAAAAGCACCGTTATAATAAGAAAAATAAAGTTAAAATAAGTAAACGTGTTTGAAATTACAATTTCCTTAACGCTTTTTCCCGCCTTTTGAGACGAAACGTTTGAAAGCCCGTTTTCGCGGCGCTCTGTTACCTCGGCGGCGGTAAGTCCGGTTAATCTTTGTTTGTTTTCCATTTTAAGTTTCCCCGATTTTCAATTAAGCGTTTTTAAGCATATAAATATTCATGCGATTTTGTCATTCTAAACGCATAGCGCGAAGGACACCGTTTTTCCTCTTTTAAGGGGAACGGATTGCCACACGCCTTACGGCGTTCGCAATGACGAGAGAGGAAGAAGACGGATTGCCGCGCACCTAACGGCGGTCTCGCCTGCCGGCTCGGTCGGTGCTTCTGCTTCGCAGAGGTGTCCACCGGACACCCGCACCGCAATGACAAAATAATTAAGCTGTTTAATTCCGCATTACGCATTCCGAATTCCGAATTAGTTGCCCTGCCCCATCGCCTGCAATAATAAAATCAACTGCCGAATACGCCGGTAACGCCCTAAAGCGTTTTGCCGGTTTTTTTATCAGTAAAAACTATGTCGCAGCTGAAATCAAGCTTTTCGGCAATTTCCTTTAAATCGTTTTCCGAAAAGTTGTCACGAGTAATTTTTCCGCTTAGGGTTGACGGACTTTTATTAAGAAGACCTGCTAACTGCGCCATTGTCATTTCGCGCTGTAAAAGCATCATTTTAATCTTTTTTGCGGCAGACATTTTATCACCCCGTTTAAAAAGATTATACGCTTAAAAGCGAATTAAATCAAACGATATACGAATTATATTTGGATAATTTCAAATTTGTTGTTGACAAAATTCGCTTTTTAAGATATAATATTCGCTGTAAACCGAAATAAATTTGCTTTCTGATAAATTGTAAAACTTTTATGAACGGAGAGAACGAAATGCAGATTTCAAATATGTTAAACAGGTGCAGTCTTTCTAAAATAGCCGATTATATTATAGGCAACGGCGAGCTTTTGGAGGAAAGCCGCGAAACCGATTTGGAAACCGAAATACACGAAATTGAACGCTATACAACAAAAATTTTAAACGAGTATTTCCCCGACCCCAAAAAGCAGGAGGAATTTTTCGGCGAAATAGCATATAGGGAAACACGGCTTGAAAACATTTATTTTCAGCTTGGATTTATCGCCGGAATACGGCTGTTTAAGGATTTTGACAAAAAACTTAAATAATAATGCGGAATTCGGAATGCGTAATGCGGAATTAAACAGCTTGATCTTTTTGTCATTGCGAAGCCGTGCAAACGGCTGTGGCAATCCGTTCTTTTTCAAGGGGAATACGGATTCTTTCGTGCTCCGCACTCAGAATGACAAGCCGCTTAGTTACCACGAAATTCCGTGTGGGTATGTGCTAATCTGTCGTCCTGTCATTGCGAGGGGCAAAGCCCCGTGGCAATCCGTTCCCCTTAAAAGGAAAAAAACCTGAGTCCGCCGTACAGATTTTCAAAACAACATAATTCCGCATTATGCATTCCGAATTCCGCATTAAAAAAACAACTGCTAAGGCAAAAGCCTTAACAGTTGTTTTTAATTATAAAACGGATTAAGCGTTTACTTTGGTAACAACGCCCGAACCAACGGTACGACCGCCTTCACGGATAGCGAAGCGGAGACCTTCTTCAATAGCGATAGGAGTGATAAGCTCAACGTCCATCTCTACGTTATCGCCGGGCATGCACATCTCGGTGCCCTCAGGAAGGGTGATTACGCCGGTAACGTCGGTAGTTCTGAAGTAGAACTGCGGACGATAGTTGTTGAAGAACGGAGTATGACGGCCGCCCTCTTCTTTAGTAAGAACGTAAACCTGACCGTGGAACTTGGTGTGCGGATGAATTGAACCGGGTTTGCAGAGAACCTGACCACGCTCAACCTCTTCACGGCCTACGCCGCGGAGAAGTGCGCCAACGTTATCGCCGGCCTCGCAGAAGTCGAGGGTCTTGCGGAACATTTCCATAGAAGTAACAACGGTTTTCTTGCGCTCTTCGGTGAGACCGATGATCTCAACTTCGTCGCCTGCGTTGAGCTGTCCGCGCTCAACACGGCCGGTAACAACGGTACCACGGCCGGAAATGGTCATAACGTCCTCGATCGGCATAAGGAACGGGAGGTCAGACTTACGGTCCGGAGTCGGGATATAGCTGTCAACAGCGTCCATAAGCTCTTTGATCGGAGCATATTCGGGAGCGTTCGGATCGGTAGAGGTGCACTCAAGAGCAACAAGAGCAGAACCCTTGATGATCGGGGTGTCGTCGCCGGGGAACTCATATTTATCAAGGGTCTCACGGATTTCCATCTCAACGAGCTCAAGAAGCTCAGGATCGTCAACCTGATCGCACTTGTTCATAAATACAACAATGTACGGAACGCCAACCTGACGGGCAAGGAGAAGGTGCTCCTTAGTCTGAGCCATCGGGCCGTCGGTAGCAGCGATAACAAGGATAGCGCCGTCCATCTGAGCAGCACCGGTGATCATGTTCTTAACATAGTCGGCATGTCCGGGGCAGTCAACGTGAGCATAGTGACGGTTATCGGTCTCGTACTCAACGTGAGCGGTGTTGATTGTAATACCGCGCTCTCTCTCTTCAGGAGCCTTATCGATGTTTGCATAATCCTCGAACTGAGCCTGACCCTTAAGTGAAAGATACTTAGTGATAGCAGCAGTAAGAGTGGTTTTACCGTGGTCAACGTGACCGATGGTACCAATGTTTACATGGGGTTTGTTACGTTCAAATTTTGCCTTTGCCATTGTATATTTTCCTCCTTATACTATATGCAATATTATTTAATTATAGTTTAACAAATTTGACTTAAAAAAGCAAGCATTATTTGCTTTATAATCAGTCTTTCTTTGCACGGGCAGAGATAATCTTTTCGGAAATGCTCTTCGGAACTTCCTTATAGCCGTCCGGCTCCATTACATACTGACCGCGGCCCTGTGTTTTAGAGCGCAGGTCGGTAGCGTAGCCGAACATATCTCCGAGCGGTACGCGAGCGTTGATCTGCTTAACGCCCGAACGATCCTCAAAGCCCTGAATCTCGCCGCGGCGAGAGTTAAGGTCGCCTATAACGTCGCCCATATACTCCTCAGGTACGATAACCGTAACCTTCATAATAGGTTCGAGAAGTACGGGGTCTGCTAAGCGGCAAGCCTCTTTAAACGCCATAGAACCGGCGATCTTAAATGCCATTTCGGAAGAGTCAACCTCGTGATAAGAACCGTCGTACAGAGTTACCTTAACGTCAACTACCGGATAGCCTGCAAGCACGCCTGCCTGCAATGCGCCGCGGATACCTGTATCAACCGCAGGGATAAATTCCTTCGGGATAGTACCGCCGGTAACGGCGTTGATAAACTCGTAGCCGGCGCCGGATTCGTTCGGTTCAACGATAATTTTAACGTGACCGTACTGACCTGAACCGCCCGACTGGCGCTTATACTTAGTTTCGTGGTCAACCTTTTTGCGGATGCTTTCTTTATAAGCAACCTGCGGCGCGCCCACGTTAGCCTCTACCTTAAATTCGCGAAGCAAACGGTCAACGATTATTTCAAGGTGTAATTCACCCATACCTGCGATAATGGTCTGACCGGTCTCTTCATCGGTATAGCACTTAAAGGTCGGGTCTTCTTCCGCAAGCTTTGCAAGGGCAAGACCCATTTTTTCCTGACCTGCTTTGGTCTTAGGCTCGATAGCAACGCGGATAACAGGCTCAGGGAAGTTCATCGATTCAAGTATGATCGGGTGCTTCTCGTCGCACAAGGTATCGCCCGTGGTGGTGTTTTTAAGACCTACGGCAGCGGCAATATCGCCGGCGTAGCAGGTTTCAATATCCTCACGGTGGTTAGCGTGCATCTGAAGAATACGTCCCATACGCTCCTTGTTCTGCTTAACCGAGTTATAAACGCCGGCGCCTGCGTCAACAGTACCGGAGTAAACGCGGAAGAAGCATATCTTACCAACGAACGGGTCGGTGGCAATTTTAAATGCAAGAGCAGAGAACGGCTCTGTATCGGAGGAATGTCTGTCTTCCTCTTCGCCGGTCTCAGGGTTTGTACCCTTTATAGCCTCAATGTCGGTCGGAGCCGGCATATAATCAACAATAGCGTCAAGGAGCGGCTGAACGCCCTTGTTTCTGTATGACGTACCGCAGGTGATCGGCACCATATTATTAGCTATTGTGGACTGACGGATTATCTTCTTTATCTGTTCAACAGACGGCTCCTCGCCCTCGAAGTATTTTTCCATCAGCTCTTCGTCCTGCTCAACAATATGCTCGATAAGCTCGGTGTGATATTTGTTGGCAAGCTCTACCATATCCTCCGGAATAGGCTCGTGTCTTACGTCCTTTCCGAGGTCATCGTAGTAAATTTCCGCGTCCATATTAACTAAGTCGATAATTCCCTTAAAGGTGTCCTCAGAGCCGATAGGCAGCTGAATCGGAACACCGTTGCAGTTGAAACGCTCCTTAATCATATCAAGAACGTGGTAGAAATCCGCACCCATAATGTCCATTTTGTTAACATAGATCATTCTCGGTACGTGATATTCGTCAGCCTGACGCCAAACGGTTTCAGACTGCGGCTCAACACCGCCCTTTGCGCACAGAACGGTTACTGAGCCGTCAAGCACGCGGAGTGAACGCTGAACTTCAACGGTGAAGTCAACGTGTCCGGGAGTGTCGATAATATTGATACGATGGTCTTTCCAGAAGCAAGTGGTAGCAGCGGAGGTAATTGTAATACCTCTTTCCTGCTCCTGCTCCATCCAGTCCATAGTTGACGCGCCGTCGTGAGTTTCGCCCATCTTACGGTTAATACCGGTGTAGAAAAGGATACGCTCGGTGGTGGTAGTTTTACCGGCGTCAATATGTGCCATTATACCAATATTTCTTGTCATTTCAAGAGATACTTTTCTTGGCATATTAACCTCCAATCCGCATAAAACGGAAACAAAATATCAGTAGATACAAACTACCATCTGTAATGAGCAAACGCTCTGTTGGCCTCTGCCATCTTGTGAGTATCCTCACGCTTCTTGGCAGCGCCGCCCATGCCGTTAACGGCGTCTAAAATTTCGCCTGCGAGACGCTCTTTCATAGTCCTCTCGCTGCGGGCGCGGCTGTAAGTTGTCAGCCAGCGCAGACCTAAGGTCTGCTTTCTTTCGGCGCGAACCTCAAAAGGTACCTGATAGGTAGCGCCGCCCTTGCGGACAGCCTTAACCTCAAGCTGCGGCATAACGTTTTCCATAGCCTGATCAAATACCTCAAGCGGGTCCTTGCCCGTTTTTTCACTGATAATGTCGAAAGCGCCGTATACTATTCGCTGAGCAACACCCTTTTTACCGTCAAGCATAATGTTGTTGATAAGACGGGTTACTTTCTTTGAATTGTATACCGGATCCGGCAATACGTCGCGTTTTGCGACAAAGCCTCTTCTTGGCACTTTACTTCCCTCCTTCATAGTAATGAATTCATTGGTACTCGAAGCTTTTCCCCGTGGCACCGAGCAGAGGCGTTATATATTCATATATTATAAACGCCGCCGCTTTTAATATGCAGCAGAGATAAATTTTTCTTTAATTACTTCGCACCTGCTTTAGGACGCTTTGCACCGTACTTTGAACGGCTTTGCATTCTCTTTGCTACGCCCTGTGTATCAAGGGTTCCGCGCACGATATGGTAACGCACACCGGGGAGATCCTTAACACGTCCGCCTCTGATAAGAACAACGCTGTGCTCTTGAAGATTGTGTCCTATTCCGGGAATGTAGGCTGAAACCTCGATTCCGTTGGAAAGACGTACTCTTGCAATTTTACGCAGAGCTGAGTTCGGCTTCTTCGGCGTGGAAGTTTTTACGGCTGTGCAAACACCGCGCTTTTGAGGAGAATCGTTATCGGTCTGCTGGCGTTTCATAGAGTTATAACCCTTTAAAAGAGCCGGAGCCTTAGCCTTCTTCTCGATAGTTTCGCGGCCGTTGCGAACCAACTGGTTAAACGTAGGCACTGTTACACCTCCAAATATTAAATTTACGGAAAAAAGAGACAATTCCGCATACTAATGCAGTATAACACGTTATTTTGCGCTTGTCAACATTTTTTTAATGCAAAACCGCTTAGCGCTTTGTATAGCGCAGTTCTGCAGTTTCAAAAAACACGTCCTTGTTTTTTTCAAGATAGGAAACAATCCTGTCCGAGCTTTGAAAAACGCCGAAAAGCTTTAAGTTTTCGGGGGACATAAAATGCTCCCTTACCGCGTTTTCAAGCTGCTTTATAAGATTATCGTAATATCCGCATACGTTAAACACAGCAATCGGCTTTTTATGGCGGCCGAGCTGTTTAAGGGTTAAAATTTCAAAAAATTCGTCCAGAGTGCCGGGGCCGCCGGGAGTTATTATAAACGCGTCCGCACGGTCCTCCATTATTTCCTTGCGGCGGCGCATAGTATCGGTATACACTATTTCGTCGCAATCCTCGTATATAATTCCGCCGGACGCCAAAAATTCTGGCACAACGGCCAAAGCCCTGCCGCCCGCCGCCTTTACGCCGCGCACCGCCGCCCCCATAAGACCGTATTTACCGCCGCCGAAAACAAGCGTATGACCGCGCTTTGCAAGCCTTGCGCCGAGCTCCTCTACGGGGTTTATGTAAGCGCCCGCTATAATACTGCTTGAAGCGCCGTATATACAAATATTCATAACGCACCCTTACCCACATTTAATTTTTCACCGTTTAAAACGGCGTTTACAAGCCTTTCGCCCATATATTCGAGCTTTAGCGAGAAAAAAGGCGTTTTTTCGTCAAGCAGACGAAGAAATATCTTGTCCCCCTCCCATATGGGAAGAGAAAAAATATCCTTTTTATTAACCCAGCAAAGCTCGCCCTCGTCGCATTCCTTAACGGTGCCCTCAAATTTATCGGCATAAAATATATGCATATATTCGGTTTCCCATTTATCCGAAACAAAGGTTACTATCCCGCGGTATTCGGCGTTTTTAAGGGTAAGCCCCGTTTCCTCAAGCGTTTCGCGCTGATTTGCTTCTTCGGGGCTTTCCTTATCCTCGAATTTACCGCCTATGCCTACCCATTTATCGCGGTTAAGGTCGTTTTCCTTTTTTACGCGGTGCAGCATAAGGTAGCGCCCGTTCTTTTCAATATGGCAAAGCGTAGTGTTCCGCATTACTGCTCCTCCGACTGGGTATTTTCCTCGCTCGGCAGCTCGATCTCATAACCGTTTATATAAAATACGTCTCTTTTTATATTCTTCTGGTCGAAAATATTGTTATACTGAACCTTCTCGTATTCGTCAAGCAGATGGCTGTACGGCGATACATCGCTCCATTTATAATAATTGTTTTCGCTGTCGATATACCCTACGGTATCTATAACCGGCAGGGTTTCTGAAAGCTTAAGCAGATACTTATTGTATTCGGTAAGCTTTACGCCCGCGGTTTCAAGCACAAGTGAGGAAAGGTAGTTTGAACTCAGCTTTTCTATCTGTTTTTCCTCAATATCGTAATTCGCCCATATAATAAACGGCGTTACGTGGCGGCTTTGCTCCTGCTCGGCTGTAAGGCCCGAAAGACTGTTTACGCCTAAAACCTCGCATATAAAATCGGTTTCCACCGAGGGCTGATGGTCGCCGAACATACATATAACCGTAGGCTCCTTGACCGTGCTGAAATAATCTATAAGCTCTTTAAACGCATTGTCGCTTGCCTTAACAAGAGAAAGATATTTATTAGCCTTTATATAATCCTTTGAAACCGAGGTGGCGTATATACTTTCGTCGAAATTAACGCAGCTGTTGGTATATCCGCCGTGATTTTGCATTGTAACGTTAAACGCAAAATAAGGCACGGATTTATCCCTTTGCTCAAAGTCTCTTATAAGCAGCTTATAATCGTAGGAATCGCTTATATACTGGCGTATAAGCATATTGCCTTCATCGGGATACGCCTGCTCTATAAGCTGTTGAAGATAATTGGGATCGCTGCCGTTAGCCTGATATTCGCGCATAAGCGAAATATCTATTATATTTTCAAGGCTTGTGAATTTGCTAAATCCCATATATTTATAAACGTCGGTACGGTTCCAGCCCGCGGCATAATAGGGGTGAAGCGCGGCAGACGAATAATTCTGCGCCATAAGGGTTGAAACAAGCGAAGCTATGGGATTTTTAATATAAAGCATATATGCGTTGCTGCCCGACGGCAAAAACGCGGTTGTGTGACCGGTTAAAAACTCAAATTCGGTGTTGGAGGTTCCCGCGCCTATTACTGGAACATAAAGATTGCCCTTTACCGTATTTTCGGTAAGGCTGTGCATAAACGGCATATAGTCTTCGTTGGTTGTAAGATTGCCGAGCACCTGAAGGTCGGAAAGCGACTCGTTCATTATGCATATAATATTCGGCTTTGTATAGCTGTTATCAACTTCGGGCTTTGTATCGTCCTTGCTTACAACGCTGTTTACATAGTCCTTAATTTCATCGGGGTTATAGTTGCTCGGCTCCGACATATAAAGGTATTTTGTATTGCAGAAAAAGTTGAACGCAAAGCCGTAATTGTGGTAGCCCCTTGTCTGATTCCAGAAATCGGGGCGAACGCCCATATTGGCAAAAACGCTTGTGAAATAAAACAGAATAAGCAAAACAGAGGAAAATGCTCCCGCAAAGCAGCGCGTTATCACCTTTGTAAGCATATTATATTTAGGCGTGCGCATTTTCACGCCTAAAATAATTGTAAATATGAATATCATAGAGGCGGTCATTATTTTATAAGTAGGCGTATAATTATATGTGTTTGCAACGCCAGCCGCGGTTTTTATGCTTAAAAAGTCCATAGGCAAAAACGGCGTGCCGCGGAAATCCATAATGTAGCTGTGCGCCACGGCAAGCCCGAAAAGCACGGGATTTATTATAAGCAGCGGCAGTCTTATGCTGCCCGACGCCGTATATACCAAAAAATAAAGTATGATTATAAGTAAGTAGTTGCCCAAAAAGCCTAAGTAGGTCATATTATATATGAATACGTTATTTAAGCATTCGGTCATTGTTATAGTGACTATGGGAACAAGCAGCAAAAACAGAAAATGCCAAACCTTATTTATAATATCGTTTTTAATTTTCACCGTATAAGCCGCCGTAAGCCCCAAAATAAACGGGCATAAAAGCGTGGCGGCAAGCAATATCCATTTTGCGGAAAAATCCTGCGAGGTATAGGCGTTAACGTCAAGAATTATTGCAATCAGCGTTACAACGCAAATTACAGCGCCTACAATTTTCGAGCGCCTTGTAGAGGTAATTTCAAAATTAGTCTTAAAAAATTTCGGAAGTATATCGGTAAAAAAGCCGACGGTATTATCCCACGCTTTTTTAAAAGACATATATCAGCATTCCTTTCACAGTTTGCGTGCATATTTTAATCGTACACAACATTATACCACAAAATTATGAAATTACAACAGAATTTTAAACTGCAAATACAGCCCTTTCATTTTTACCGTTTTTATGATATAATAATTCAAACTGTAAATTAAGGGGTATTTTATGAAAAAAATCGCCGTATACTTTGCTTTTTTAATGCTTCTTTCGGGAATTTGCTCCTGCGGAAAAGCCAAGACATCTGAAGGACCTGCACCCGTTTACGGGAATTTTTCTTCTTCGAACGCTTCCGCCGGCAACAGTAAAGCCGCCGCACCTGAGCCGTCAACCGATCGGAAGCCGTCTCCCTCTAAACCAGAAGGCTCCAAAGAAACTCATACGCATTCGTTCAGCGCCGCCACCTGCAGCAGCGCCGCCGTTTGTGCCTGCGGCGTTACATCAGGGGAAAAAGCGCAGCACACGCTAAATGAAAGCACCGGCAAATGCTCGGTTTGCGGATATACCGAATTTAATTTAAAAAATGCTCTCAGCATATGCGTTTCCAATGCAGAAAAAAGATTTTCGGAAGAATTTAAAACGGCAAAAATCATAAATACATATTACAGCGAAAGCGATAACTGCATATGTACCGACATTAAGCCCGATAATAAAATAACGGTTTTTATACATTACCGCTACACCTTAGAAGGATACACCGATTATAATATTGATATATACGACGTGCATTTAACGGAAAACGGTTATGAGCCGTATTTAACCTATAGCGAGGCGCTTACCGTGCCGAAGGGCAACGGTGATATTAAATCGGTTGCAATCAAATCACGTAATATTTCCTACAGCGGAAACGCTCTCAAAAAAGCCGATTTACCGTAATAAGATAAAACACAGCCCCCGCAGAGTATCTGCGGGGGCTGAAGTGTAAACCGATTTATTTGCCTTCGTATTTCGAAACGATTTTTTTAATGCGGTCAACCGGATCAAGAAGACTGCTTATAGAATTATCAAGGTTTAAGGTCTCAACAAGCAGCGCTATATACTTAGACATATTAACGCTGCAATACCATTCGCGCTCTAAAAGCTCCTTCGGCTGATAAATAAGATTTGTGGTAAATATCTTATCAATCTTTCCGTCCTTATAATATTCGTCAAATTTTTCAAAGCCCTCTACAAAAAGACCGAACGTGGAGAAAATGAAAATTCTGCCCGCGCCCTTTTCCTTAAGCTTTGCGGCAATGTCAAGCATAGATTCTCCCGATGAGATCATATCGTCTACAAGTATCAGATCCTTGCCGGTAATATCGTTGCCCAAAAACTCGTGCGCCTCGATCGGGTTTCTGCCGTTTACTATTACGGAATAGTTACGGCGTTTATAGAACATACCAAGCTCTAACCCTAAAACGGAGGAATAGTAAATGCAGCGGCCCATACCGCCCTCGTCCGGCGATACTATCATGGTGTGGTCGCGGTCAAGCTTGATATCCGGAACTGTTTTAAGCAGCGCCTTTATCATCTGGTAAGCCGCCTGAACGTTATCAAAGCCGTCAAGCGGTATTGCGTTGTTAACGCGCGGGTCGTGCGCGTCAAACGTAACTATGTTTTTAACACCCATTGAAACCAATTCCTGAAGCGCCATTGCGCAGTCCATTGATTCCCTTGCGGTTCTGCGGTGCTGCCTGCCCTCGTACAGCATCGGCATAATAACGGTTATTCTTCTCGCCTTACCGCCGAGCGCCGCTATAATACGCTTTAAATCCTGATAATGGTCGTCAGGACTCATAGGAACGGTCTGCCCGTACATTTTATAGGTTACGCTGTAATTAAAGCAATCGCAGAGTATGTATGCGTCAAGTCCGCGCGCGGTGTGCTTTAAAACCGCTTTTGCTTCGCCGGTTCCGAAGCGCGGGCAGTTTGCCGAAATCACAAAGGATTCGTCCTCAGGTATATTACGCCATTGCTTAAGGTAATAGTCCACCTGAGAGGCGATATCCTCGCAGCCGCGCATACTGATAAGCGCTAAGTCGCCGTAGGGGGTGTGTTTAAAATCAATGCTTGCCATTTCCAGTCCTCCGTTATTTAAAACTACATATATATAATAACACAAAACGTCCGACACAAAAAGAGTTTTTTCGTAAAAATATTAAATAATATTTTATACTCATAACGGCGTAAAATTTATTGTATACGAACAAATATTATTGAAAAACGCAGATTTCGGCGTTATAATATATAAAAAGGATGTGGTACCATGAAAATTACGTTTTGCGGAGCCGCGCATGAAGTAACAGGCTCCTGCACACTGCTTGAGGCGTGCGGTAAAACCGTAATGGTAGATTGCGGTATGGAGCAGGGACCCGATATATATGAAAATTCCGACCTGCCCGTACTGCCCGGTCAGGTAGATTTTCTTTTGCTTACCCACGCGCATATAGACCATTCCGGCAAAATTCCGGAGCTTACCTCCGGTGGGTTTAAGGGTCCCGTTTACACAACCGAGGCAACGCAGAAGCTCTGCTCTATAATGCTGCTTGATTCGGCGCATATACAGGAATTTGAAGCAGAATGGCGCAACCGCAAGGCAAAGCGTTCGGGCGCCGCGCCGTATGTTCCGCTTTACACGGCAGAGGACGTTTTAAAAGCCCTGAAGCAGTTTGTACCCTGCGAATATGAAAAGGAATACGAAATAACAGAGGGTATTAAAATAAAGTTTACCGACGCGGGGCATCTTTTAGGCTCTGCCAGCATAAGCGTAACGGTTACCGAAAACGGCAAAACCGAAACGGTCGTGTTTTCGGGCGATCTCGGCAATACAGACCGTCCGCTTATTAAAAATCCCGGTCAGCCCGAAGCCGCAGACTACATAATAATAGAATCAACCTACGGCAACCGCCTGCACGGTGAAAGACCGGACTATGTAACCCAGCTTTCCCGTGTAATAAACGAAACCCTTGACCGCGGCGGAAACGTGGTTATACCCTCCTTTGCCGTGGGCAGAACGCAGGAGCTTTTATATCTTTTGCGTATAATCAAGGAAAAGGGGCTTGTGAAAAATCACGCGCATTTCCCCGTTTATGTAGACAGCCCCTTAGCGGTAGAAGCAACCGAGATATACAGCGGCTCGCTTTACGGATATTACGACGAAGAGACCGCAGCCTTGCTTAAAAGCGGGATAAACCCGATAAAGTTTCCCGATTTAAAGCTTTCCGTTACAAGCGACGATTCGGTGCGGATAAATATAGATAAAACGCCAAAGGTAATACTTTCTGCAAGCGGAATGTGCGAAGCCGGCAGAATACGCCATCACCTTAAGCATAACCTGTGGAGGAAAGACAGTACAATACTGTTCGTAGGCTATCAGGCAGAGGGAACTCTCGGTAGGTCGATTATAAACGGCGCGCCGAGCGTAAGGCTTTTCGGCGAAACGGTGCAGGTAAACGCACACATCGAGCAGTTAGAGGGCATAAGCGGCCACGCCGATAAAAGGATCCTGCTTTCGTGGCTTGACGGCTTTAAGCAAAAGCCCAAGCAGGTCTTTGTAAACCACGGCAACGATACCGTGTGCGACGAATTTGCCGCCGCCGTTACCGAAACGCTTAATATTCCGGCTGCCGCTCCTTATAACGGAGCCTCATACGATCTGCTCACGGGAATATGCCTTGAAAAGGGCAACAGAAAAAGAATTGAGCAAAAGCCGCGCAACAAACGCGACGAGGCTGTATTCGCACGCCTTTTAACCGCAGGAAAACGGCTGTTAAGCATTATAGAAAAATACCGTCAGGCAGCCAACAAGGATATAGCGGCGTTTGCCGACCAAATAACGGCGCTTTGCAACAAATGGGATAAATAGACGCAACCCCCGAACGGAAACTCCGTTCGGGGGCTGTTTGTTTTAAAACGGCATTACCGCAATGTGCGCGGCAATTTGTTCCACACACCCCGTCATTGCAAACGCCGCAAGGTGTGCGATAAGCCGTTTCACACTCCCATGTCATTGCGCAGGCGTGTAAACGGCTGCGGCAATCCGTTTCTCTTTTAAGGATATTACGGATTCTTTCACGCTTCGCGCTCAGAATGACAAGCGGTTTAGTTGCTACAAATACATAAGGCGTGCGGATAAACTTTCGTTTAGCTGTCATTGCGAAGCCGCGTAAGCGGCTGCGGCAATCCGTTTCTCTTTCAAAGGGATTACGGATTCTTTCGCGCCAAGCGCTCAGAATGACAAGCGGTTTAGTTGCTACAAATACATAAGGCGTGCGGATAAACTTTCGCTTATCTGTCATTGCGAAGCCGCGTAAGCGGCTGTGGCAATCCGTTTCTCTTTCAAGGGGATTACGGATTCTTTCACGCTTCGCGTTCAGAATGACACGCCGTTTAGTTATTGCAAATACATAAGGCGTGCGGATAAACTTTCGTTTAGCTGTCATTGCGAAGCCGTGTAACGGCTGCGGCAATCCGTTCTCTTTTTTTAAAAAACGGTACAGTATTTTAAAGCCTATACGGTTATCTCTGAACCCTTCCGCTGCCGTCGCCGCCCGCAAGGTTTTGAACCTCTGCCACGCTTACGCAGTTATAGTCGCCCTCTACCGAGTGCTTAAGGCAGCTTGCCGCTACCGCAAACTCAATTGTATCCTGCGCGGAATAATTATTAAGAAGCGCATAAATAAGTCCGCCGCCGAAGCTGTCGCCGCCGCCCACGCGGTCAACGATATGCATACGGTACTGCTTGCTGAAATAATAATCGCTGCCGTTATAAAGCATTGCCGCCCAATCGTTATCGTTAGCCGAAATTGAAGAGCGCAGTGTTATTGCGACGTTTGAAAAACCGAAACGGTCGCAAAGCTGTTTTGCAACGTCCTTATAACCCTCGTAGTTTACTTCACCCTTTGTAACATCGGTGTTTGCCGCCTTAATGCCGAATACGTCCGCCGCGTCCTCTTCATTGGCAATGCAAACGTCAACATATTTCATAAGCTCGCCCATAACCCTGCCGGCCTTTTCTCTTGTCCAAAGCTTTTTGCGGTAATTAAGATCGCAGCTTACCTTAACACCGTGCTTTTTCGCCGCCTTAACCGCTTCAAGGCATATATCCGCCACATTATCGCCGAGAGCGGGGGTAATACCCGTAAAGTGGAACCAATCGGCGCCCTCGAATATTTTTTCCCAGTTGAAATCTTCGCTTGTAGCCTCGGCTATTGCAGAATGCGCGCGGTCGTATATAACCTTCGAAGGTCGCTGCGACGCGCCCTTTTCAAGAAAATAAATTCCCACTCTGTCGCCGCCTCTTGTAATAAGCGAGGTATCAACGCCGAATTTGCGCAGCGAGTTTACCGCCGCCTGACCTATCTCGTGAGTCGGAAGCTTTGAAACAAACGCGGCGTCTATGCCGTAGTTTGCAAGCGAAACCGCAACGTTAGCTTCTCCGCCGCCGAAGGTCGCGCCAAGCTTATCCGCCTGCAAAAAGCGGTAATAGCCCTCCGGCGCTAATCTTAACATAAGCTCTCCGAATGTTATAACTCTCATTTTCTTATCTCCTTTAAAAGTGCAACGGCTTCGGCCGTAAGCTTTTCAATTGTATCAAACCTGCCGCCGTCAATTTCGGCAGACGGCACCATCCAGCTGCCGCCGCATGCAAATACCGCCTTGCAGCTTAAATAATCGGCAAGGTTAGATACGTTTATTCCGCCGGTCGGCATAAAGCGAACCATAGTATAGGGCGCCGCCATAGCCTTTATCATTTTAACGCCGCCAGCCGCCTCGGCAGGAAAGAATTTAAGGTATTTTAGCCCGAAAGAAAGCGCCTTTTCAACCTCGCCCGGCGTGCAAACCCCCGGAACGATCGGATAGCCCATAGCTCTGCAGTGACGAACCACATCTGGGTTAAGACCGGGGCTTACAATAAACTTAGCCCCCGCCGCCATAGCCTTATCGGCCTGCTCGGCTGTAAGTACGGTGCCCGCGGCAATAAGCATATCGGGATATTTTTCAGCTATAAGCCTTATAGACTCCTCTGCCGCGTCGGTACGGAAGGTTATTTCCGCACAGTTAAGCCCGCCTTTTCTTAAAGCCTCCGCCAATTTCACGGCGTTCGCGGCGTCGTCAAGCTTTACTACCGGAACAACTCCGGCGGCGGAAATTTCTTTGATTAAATTTTCCATATGTACCTCCTTGTTTCACATTGTGAAACAGCGTTTCAAAATTTACAATTATATTTTACCACTCTTAAAATAAATGTCAAGCGGCAATTGCAAAAAGTTTTTCTTTGTGGTAAAATTCCTTTGTTAAGGAGGGTGTAAATATGGCAGATCAATCTCCCGTACAGTCCGTAGAGCGCACGTTTTCCGTTATCGAGCTGCTTTGCAAAAACGGCGAAAGCGGCATAACCGAGCTTTCCGCCGCTTCGGGGCTTAACAAAACAACGGTGTTCAGGCTGCTTTCAACGCTTGTTTCTCTCGGATACGCCGCTAAAAATCCGCTTACCGAAAAATACAGGCTTACCTTAAAGTTTTTAAAGCTTTCGGCAGGCACGCTTTCAAAGCTCGATATACGCCGTTACGCAAGGCGGCATTTAGAAGGGCTTTCGGCAGCTACGGGCGAGACCGTACACCTTGTTGAAAGAAACGGCGGCGAAATAATTTATATCGATAAATTCGAATCGCCCAAAAACTCGGTGCGAATGGTGTCTCGCGTAGGGCTTTCGCTTCCTATGGTCTATACCGCCGTAGGCAAGGCGATAATGGCGCAGCTTGAGCCGAAGGAAACCGAAAAGATATGGCATTCCACAAAAATAGTGCAAAAGACCGATAAAACAATTACCGATTATTCCATGTTTTTAAAAGAGCTTGAAACGGTTCGCAAAAACGGATACGCAACCGACTGCGAGGAAAACGAAAACGGCGTATGCTGCGTTGCCGCCGCCGTGCGCGACGTTTACGGCGAATACCGCTATGCCTTCAGCGTTTCTGCTCCCGCCACGCGTATGAACGGCGAAACGATAAAAAAAGTCGGAAATATTGTTATAAATACGGCAGAAAGAATATCAAACGGCGAAACAGAGCCGTAAAATATAGCTAATATTATATAAATTTAATTTATTTATCAAAAATCGAAAAAAAAGCTTTATTTTTGGCAAAATACTTGGTATAATGGTATGGATACCTAACGCGTATGCGATTAGCGTAGCTTTGTCAATAATGGATATTATCCATAAAAAATTCAGGAGGTCGATTCTTAATGAGTCACAAGTACGTTTACCTTTTCAGCGAAGGCAACGCCAAAATGCGTGAGCTTTTGGGCGGTAAGGGTGCTAACCTTGCAGAGATGACCGGCTTAGGTCTTCCCGTTCCGCAGGGCTTCACCATTTCCACCGAGGCTTGCACACAGTATTATGAAGACGGTCAGAAGATCAACGATGAGATCCAGGCTCAGATAATGGAATATATCGAGAAGATGGAAACCATCACCGGCAAAAAGTTCGGCGATAAGGAAAATCCGCTCCTCGTTTCGGTTCGTTCGGGCGCACGCGCTTCAATGCCGGGTATGATGGACACCATTCTTAACCTCGGTCTTAACGAAGAGGTTGTTAATGTTATTGCGGAAAAATCCAACAATCCCCGTTGGGCTTGGGACTGCTACAGAAGATTTATTCAGATGTACTCCGACGTTGTTATGGAGGTTGGTAAAAAGTACTTCGAGCAGCTTATCGACGCTATGAAGGAAAAGAGAGGCGTTACTCAGGACGTTGAGCTTACCGCCGATGACCTCAAGGAGCTTGCAGGCCAGTTCAAGGCTGAATACAAGTCTAAAATAGGCACCGATTTCCCGACCGATCCTAAGGAGCAGTTAATGGGCGCTATCAAGGCTGTTTTCCGTTCATGGGACAACCCCCGTGCCAACGTTTACCGCCGCGATAACGATATCCCGTATTCCTGGGGTACCGCCGTTAACGTTCAGATGATGGCGTTCGGCAATATGGGCGACGATTGCGGCACAGGCGTTGCGTTCACACGCGACCCGGCTACCGGTGCTAAGGGCCTCTTCGGCGAGTTCCTTACAAACGCACAGGGCGAAGACGTTGTTGCAGGCGTTCGTACTCCTATGCACATTTCCGAAATGGAAGAAAAATTCCCCGAAGCCTTCAAGCAGTTTAAAGATGTTTGCCAGAGACTTGAAAACCACTACCGCGATATGCAGGATATGGAATTCACCGTTGAACACGGCAAGCTCTTTATGCTCCAGACCCGTAACGGTAAGAGAACCGCTCAGGCTGCTCTTAAAATTGCCTGCGATTTAGTTGACGAGGGTATGATCACCGACGAAGAGGCGGTTCTTATGATCGACCCGCGTAACCTTGATACGCTTCTCCACCCGCAGTTTGACGCTAAGGCTTTAAAGGCTGCAACTCCGGTTGGCAAGGCTCTCCCCGCTTCCCCCGGTGCTGCCTGCGGTAAGATAGTATTCACCGCTGAAGACGCTAAGGCTTGGGGCGCACGCGGCGAGAAGGTTGTTCTCGTTCGTCTTGAAACCTCACCCGAAGACATTGAGGGTATGAAGGCTGCTCAGGGTATACTCACCGTTCGCGGCGGTATGACCTCTCACGCTGCCGTTGTTGCGCGCGGTATGGGTACTTGCTGCGTTTCCGGCTGCACCGCCATCAATATGGACGAAGAGAACAAGCAGTTCACACTTTCCGGCAAGACCTATCACGAGGGCGACTATCTCTCGCTCGACGGCTCTACCGGTAACATTTACGACGGCATTATCCCGACTGTTGACGCGTCTATCGCAGGCGAGTTCGGCAGAATTATGGGCTGGGCTGATAAATACCGCAAGCTCGGCGTTCGCACCAATGCGGATACTCCGCGCGACGCTAAGAAGGCTGCTGAGCTCGGCGCTGAGGGTATCGGTCTTTGCCGTACAGAGCATATGTTCTTCGAAGGCGACAGAATCGATTACTTCCGTCAGATGATCTGCTCATCTACCGTTGAAGAGCGTGAAAAGGCTCTTGAAAACATTATCCCCTTCCAGCAGGGCGACTTTGAAAAGCTTTATGAAGCACTTGAGGGCAAGCCGGTTACTATCCGTTTCTTAGATCCTCCGCTTCACGAGTTCGTTCCCACCGAAGAGGCTGACATCAAGAAGCTTGCTGACGCACAGGGCAAGAGCGTTGAAGACATTAAGGCTATCATCGCTTCCCTCCACGAGGCTAACCCGATGATGGGTCACCGCGGCTGCCGTCTTGCAGTAACCTATCCTGAAATTGCAAAGATGCAGACCACCGCTGTTATCCGCGCCGCTATCAACGTTAAAAAGGCTCACGCCGATTGGAATATAGTTCCCGAAATTATGATTCCGCTCGTAGGCGACGTTAAAGAGCTTAAGTATGTTAAGAAGACCGTTGTTGAAACCGCTGACGCTGAAATCGCGGCTGCCGGAATCGACCTTAAGTATGAAGTAGGTACCATGATAGAAATTCCGCGCGCTGCTCTTACAGCCGACGAAATTGCTAAGGAAGCCGAGTTCTTCTGCTTCGGCACCAACGACCTTACTCAGATGACCTACGGCTTCAGCCGTGACGACGCCGGTAAGTTCCTTGACGCTTACTATGACGCTAAGATCTTTGAGAACGATCCGTTCGCTAAGCTCGACCAGATAGGCGTAGGCAAGCTTATGGAAATGGCTGTTAAGCTCGGTAAGGGCGTAAGAAAAGACCTCCACTGCGGAATCTGCGGCGAGCACGGCGGCGACCCGTCCTCTGTTGAGTTCTGCCACAAGATCGGTCTTGATTACGTTTCCTGCTCACCGTTCCGTGTTCCGATTGCACGTCTTGCAGCGGCACAGGCTGCTATTAAACAAAGATAGGCTATCGTCCCGTTAGAGGAAAACTGAATAGACTTATCATATGTACGGTGAGAATGCTCGTCATTCTCACCGTATTCTTTTATGTCGGCAGTTGCTTTGCCTTTTCGTCCCTCAACAGAACCGATAATCGCCTGTTTTTTATTCTGCGTAAAGTTCAAATCCCAGCGGTAGTGTCCGTTATCAATCGGAGTAATTCGGGAAACAAACTTTTCAATGATGTTTTCGTCGATTGTAGGTCCAGAAAAATCAATCATTTCGTCAAGAGCGGCTTTAATAGCGTTCATATCGAGAGATTCAGCGAGTTCATCCGAAACAGCATTTAGCTTGTCAAGTTCTTCGTTTAGAGTGGCGAGCTCGCTTTCTGCTTTTTGCCGTAATTCTCCGAATTTCTCTTTGGATATTTCACCGTCGGCACGCATAGCAATCAAATTATCCAACCTTGCCGTCGCACGAGAGATTTTGCCCTGAACGGCAGCAATAGTCGCTTTATTATTGCTTGTATCGGATTGATAGCACTCTTCGAGCAATTTGTAGGCTTCCATAACGGCGTCTTTTTTATCCGTCCATATACTTTCAAAAATCTTTTTCGCCATAATGTCAAGTTTCCAATCGCCAATCATGCGAATATCGCAATAGCCGTCTGTATCAAGACCGTTTTTCTCTCGGAATGATTTACTGCCGTTATTTACTTGGTTGTAGCATTGATAGCCGAATACGGTATCACCGCGCTGGTTGGTTCTCCATTTGTTTTTTCGGAAAGTAGAGCCGCAGGCACAGCGGAGCTTTCGCAACCATACATCTTGTGAAGCCTTCTTTCCGTAGGTTCGCTCACCTTTGTTGACGACCATTTTGGTTGTTCGGCTTTTGCGGATTTCCTCGCAACGCTTAAAAACTTCCTCTGAAATGATAGGTTCAAAGTCACCTTTTACATAAAGATATGTGCTTTCGTCAAGGTTCTTGATACGCTTCTGTTCCAAATAGTTATTGCTATATGATTTCAAATAGCACTTATAACCCATATAGGTGGCGTTTCGTAAAATACGGCTGATTTTTGAAACACTCCAACTTACATTTCCGTGCCCGTCTTTTCTTTGGCGTCTGCAAAGCTCTTTACAGATTTTTGTTTCGCCAAGTCCCTCTAAGTAGAGGTCAAAAATCATTCTTACGGTTTCGGCCTGTTCCTCGTTAATAACATAAGTGCCATCCACACGATCATAACCGATAATATTCCCACTGCCGTAAAGAACACCATTATCACGGCTGATTTTTTGACCTGCACGAACACGCTCTGAAATTTTGCGGCTTTCCTCTTGGGCGAGAGTAGCCATAATTGTTAATCGCAGTTCTCCGTCGCCGTCCATAGTCCAAATATTATCCTCGACGAAATAGACCTCTACGCCGTAGTTTTTTAGTTCCCGTGTCATAACAAGCGTATCAACGGTGTTACGAGCAAACCGGCACACCTCACGGGTAACAATTAAATCAAATTCGCCTTGCTTTGCGTCCTCAATCATTTGCATAAAAGCAGGGCGTTTTTTTGCCTGTGTGCCGGTTATGCCCTCGTCGATATACTTGTCAAGTACAGTCCAGTTCGGATGAAATTTTGCTTGGTCGTCATACCATTGCATTTGGTTTTCCAATGCTGCTAACTGTGCCTCGTGTTCCGTAGAAACACGACCGTAAAATACGGCTTTGCGTTCTCTGTTTCTATCCAAAACAAAAGTGTTTGGAATCCTAAAAGCTGTGTTTGTCTGATACATAAACTTACCTCCTTGATTTGGTATCTATATTGTACCTATAAACAGGCTGCTTGTGAAATGTGCGAATTTAGCCGTTTCTTTGCATTTATATATGTCTGCCTATTTACAAGTCCCTTTTCAAAGAGAATTTCAATCAAAAGAACAGCTACATATTCATTATCAATCTGAATCTTGTATCCCATAGGCAGCCTCCTTAACCGTTCTTCGGGATAATCTCGTAGTCATATCCTTTTCGCTGATTACAATAGGTGCAGGTGTCTTTCTCGGTCTGCTGCGGGTCAATCCTGCGTAAAGAATAAGCGCCCGTACCGTAGAAATTGTCGGCACAAGCGCTGCAAAGGCAAAGGATTAACTTTTTCGGCACACTCTCGATCAGACCGATACTGACTGCCAGAGCGTGATTGATACCGTGTATATGCTTTTCGGACAAGTGACCGATAAAGTCACCCAAACGGCGTTTATCCACGGTTCGCAATTGTTCCAAAAGAACGATAGAGGGCAATTCCAAGCCATTTTCGGCGTCGATGTAGTAGTGGGTAGGTAGTTTCGGCTTTGCGTCCTTTTTGCTTGTGATAGAAGCGATAATAACCGTAGGGCTGTGCTTATTGCCGACATTGTTCTGAATGATAACGACGGGACGGTAGCCCTCTTGTTCCGAGCCGATTCCGTGTCCTAAATCGGCGTAATACATATCGCCTCGTAAATATGTGTGATTCATAGTGTTATGACCTCCTTTGAAAATTTAGGCGGTTAGCCGCCTATGTAGAGATCAAGGGCAGAACAGAATTAAGGTCGGAAAGATATAAACAATTCTCCGTTTCAGTAGACCCGTCCTGCCGTTTGACCTTGTATAAAAAAACAATCCTATTTGTCCTCGACACCCCGGATTGCTGCGGGAAGTCATCAAACGGCTGGCAGCTTACCAGCTCCACGGGAATCTCACCCTCACATGGTTCTCATGCGACCGCCCCCATTGACTGCGACGGCTTCACGACCGAAATATCGCTTATCACGCTCGGACTGTGGCTGGACGGGAGTATCATTGTCCCTATTACCTGTTGTCGCCATATCGGGAGCCGCCCGATACTGATAGCCGACTGTTATTCGCTCCTTGCAGAAAATGAAAGCCATAGACCTAAAAACATACAGGTGAAATCTCGTTGCTTTGTTTTCCGCAGATCGTGGCGCAGCCGCTAATGTGGCTCATGCTTTCGCAATGGCAATAGGAATGTGCTTGATGAATGGGTATTCGGTTGTCAAAGATCATCCCTGCTTGCCGAAAAGGAAAACAGGCAGAGAGTTTTCGTACCTCTCCACCTGTTTCCTCACTTAAAGGCTATTTGTGTAGTCTGAACTCAAAAATTTTTGAAAAACTTTTTGAGCTTTTCCACGGCGATGTCCACACTGAATTTCACTGCCCGTTTGGTGCATCCCTCCATTCCTGCGATCTGCTCATAGGTCAGGCCTTGAAAGTAGTAGAGGATCAGCCTCCGCTTTTGTATTTCGGGCAGTTCGGAGATTGCCCTATGTAACTGCGCATATTCCATGCTTTGCAAGGCACTTTCTTCGACCGTCGCCGGGCGATACACGGCTCGGTCATACAGCGATGCCTCCGTCAGCTCCGATTGTTCATAGTGGCGATCCAACTCGTTCAGATAGGAGAGGTCGTCCAGCTCAAAGGAATCGAACAGCGCAAACACGGCAGCGCTGATCTCAAAATGATGTCGATTGCCTTGCCCGTCCGAAAAGGTCAGCCAGTGGCGGCCGTCCTCGGTCGTGCCGATGGTATAGGGATTATATTTGTCCTTTCTTCGTTTCGGATGGTTTCCATCCATAGCGTTATCCTCCGTTTCGATTTGAATTTGGAAAATTCAAATCGGGGCGGAGGGCTGCGGCAGCCTACGCTGCCATGCAAAAGACGCAGATATAGCAAAACGCACCTGCAAAGCGGCAAAAGCCGAAATGTAGGTGCGTTTAATTCATATTTACAATGGTCTATCAGTTCAGTATACGAGCCGCAATATCCCGATGACGAAAACAGACTTTTTTTGACGGTTCACCGGGTAGACGATTCGTTATGAGGGCAAATCAAATTGGTGGTTTCTGACGGGCAGAGCTGCCAAACGCCGAGTCCAACGCATAAAAAATCCCTCCAATCCAAAAACTCGGATTTGAGGGATATGGCGTGTTTTTAGACCCCGTCAAAGCCTCGTTTTTTTATTTGGCGGGGCGGTATCCTTATTTAGTTCAGTTTTTACCGTACTGTTCGTTCACCAATAATTGAACTGCTGTGCCATTATCAGCATGAACGAAATCCATATAATTATATATGGAGGTGAACGCATGGTGCAGAAACAACCTGAAACGCCAAGTGAGATCATTAAAGCGGCACGGGACAAGTCCGATTTGACCGTCGAGGAACTGACCGACCGCGTTGGTATCACGGAGCGATACTTATATAGGATCGAGAACGAGGGCAAAGTACCAACATTTGAAGTCCTCAAGAAAATCGTCCGGGAATTAGCTATTGACGGGAACTTGATCTTCTACCCAGAAAAACCGGTCAAAGATTCGGAAGTAGAAGATCTCGTTCGTATGCTTTACAGCTGCGATGACCGTTCTCTGAAAATCATCAGGGCAACCGTTAAAGCCGCATTAGAGAGCCAGTCGGGAGAGTAAGTTCCCAGCTGTTTTTCATTATGTGCGTACATTATACCGCACAAAAGGGAAATCTTCGGGAGATTATCGGAGTATTTTAGGGAAATTTTAAGGGGACAAGGATTATCCTTGCCCCCGTTTTTATTGTGGATTGAAGCGATAGCCAACACCCCAAACATTTTGTATGTAGTCTGTATCAAGCAGCTTCTTTCGTAAGGTTTTGATATGCGCTTTTACAGAATCATCTACATTGACGGTGTAATCAGCGTCCCAAACCTTGCTGTAAAGCTGATCCCGTGTGAAAACCTGTCCGGGATGGCTTGCCATAAGATACAACAAATCAAATTCCTTGCGTGTCAACTCAACCGCTATTTCCCGCAAGAACACTTTTCTTTTTATTGGATCAATAATTAGGTCTGTCCCATAAAGCAAAATGCTGCCTCCTGACTTTCGGGATTTCAGGTCATTGTATAACCGAATAAGCGTTTTTGCCTGCGCAACACATTCATCCAAGCTGTATGGCTTTCCTAAATAGGCGTTCGCACCGGCATTGAAAGCCGCAAGTCTGTCGGGATATTTTGTGTTTGAGGATAACAACAAAATCGGCGTTGGCTGAATCGTCTGCATGATTTTCAAAAGCCGTTGACCGTCTGCGTCGGAAACAGAAGCGTCTATGATGACAAGGCAATATTCGTGATTTATGAAAAGTCGAATGGCGTCATCCGGCGTTGCGGCAAAGACGGTAGCAATCGTTGCGCTTTCCAATGCAATCTGCAATTCGCCGTATGCTTCTTCGTCCTCAAAAATAACTAAAACTTTTTGCTTCACCCTGTCACTTCTTTCCTTGCTAAAAGGCAACACCTTCTTAATTTTTAATCACATCATTAAAAGTTCTGAATGAAAAACTGCTCCAACCTGTCAAACGGAATAATATCTGTTTTATCATATAAATCCGTGTGGACGGCTTCTGGAATAATCAATAGTTCTTTCTTGTCCGCATACTTGCTATCCTTTATCATGTTTGCAAAAGCGTCACGACTGAAATAGCAGGAGTGTGCTTTTTCGCCATGTACTAACAGAACAGCAGAACGAATTTCGTTTGCATAGTGCAGAATCGGCATATTCAAGAACGAAAGGGATGAAGTGATATTCCAGCCACCGTTGGAGTTCAGGCTTCTTTCGTGATAACCACGATCTGTCTTATAGTAGTCGTAGTAATCCTTGACAAAGAATGGTGCGTCATCAGGCAAAGGATCAACCACGCCGCCGCCAAGAGCATAAGAACCGTTTTTATAATCAACAATTCTTTGCTCATTCATTGCTTTGCGCTTTTCGTATCTTGCCTGCTCGCTGTCCTCGGAATCAAAATAACCGTTAGCAGTACAGCGTGTCATATCATACATTGTCATAGCGGCTGTCGCTTTAATCCTTGTATCAATAGCAGCGGCGTTTATTGCCATACCGCCCCAACCGCAGATACCGATAATGCCTATTTTTTCGGGATCAACATTTTCCTGAACAGAAAGGAAATCTACCGCAGCACAAAAGTCTTCGGTATTGATGTCGGGAGAAGCAACATAGCGGGGTTCTCCGCCGCTTTCCCCTGTAAAGGATGGATCAAAAGCGATTGTTAAAAAGCCTCTTTCCGCCATTGTCTGTGCGTACAGTCCCGATGATTGCTCTTTAACTGCACCGAACGGGCCGCTGACAGCGAGAGCCGGCAGCTTGCCGTCTGCATTTTTGGGTACATACATATCAGCGGCAAGCGTAACGCCGTAGCGGTTATGAAATGTCACCTTGCTATGATTGACCTTTTCGCTTTTCGGGAAAGTTTTATCCCATTCATTTGTTAATGTAAGCGTCTGCTTCATTTTGAATACCTCCAAAATATATTTTTACTATTTTTCGTTTCGTGGTACATTTTTAATTTTCTTTGCAGGACTTCCTCCGACAACTGTAAACGACGGGACATCATTCGTGACAATTGCTCCCGCAGCAATTACCGCACCATCACCAATCGTAACACCGGGCAATACCATCGCATTTGCTCCGATCCATACATTCTTGCCTATGTGAATAGGCGCAGGCTCCAGATTTGCACGCTGTTCAGGAATCATACAATGATTCAAAGTTGCAAGCACTACATTATGACCGAGTAATACGCCGTCATCAATGGTAATCCCGCCTTGATCCTGAAATTTGCACCCGCTGTTAAAGAAAACATGATTTCCAATTGTTATATTTTTCCCGCAGTCCGTATAAAAGGGCGGGAATATATTGAGCGTATCGTTCACCGGCTTTCCTGTTAGCTTTGAGAATATTTCTCTTATTTCCTCCGGCGTGCGATAACTGTTGTTGAGTTCTGCCGTCAGTTTCAGCGCTTCCTGCGAAAGTGTGCACATATACTGATGGGTTTCCGAACCGGCAACAACCGTCTTTCCGCTATTCATATAATCTAAAAATTCTTTCAAGTCTATTTCATTTCACTTCACTTTCCTAACAAATTAACACAACTTCAACAAATAATGTTCATATAGTTCCAAGCCTTGTTTTAATCGCTCCAAACCGTCAAGCAAGCGAGAACGGGGACAGGCAATATTCATTCGCAAAAACTGTTGTCCTGCCTTACCATATTCGCTACCATCGGATAAATACAATCCTGTATGTTCTCGAATAAACCGAGCGGCTTCAGATGAAAAGAAAGTTATATTACCTATATCAAGCCATAGCAAATAGGTAGCCTGAGAGGGTACGATTTTGACTTTCGGAATTTCTTTTTTAATGAAATTTATAGCGAATATTTTATTCTCGTATATGTATTCCCGCAAAGAGTCCAGCCAATTTGCACCTTTATTAAATGCCGCTACTGCTGCGGGAATTGCAAAGTCATTAGCCTCGGCAACCTCGTCGGTATTCAAACCACGCCATACTTTATGACGAAGTGCCGGATTTGGAACAATTACAGCGGCCGTTTGAAGTCCTGCAAGATTAAACGCCTTAGTAGGAGCTACACAAGTAATACTGATTTCGCGGCAATAATCGGAAACAGATGCAAACGGCACATAAGAACATCCGGGATCGGTCAAATCACAGTGTATTTCATCCGATATGACCGTAACATTATATTCGGCACACATTTTTCCGATTCTTCGCAAAGTTTCCGCACTCCAAATCTTTCCGACAGGGTTATGAGGATTGCATAGTATCATTAGAGTGGTTTGAGGATCAGAAAGCTTTGCTTCTAAATCTTCAAAATCTATATCATAATTTAAACCTTCATACTTAAGCGGGCTTTCGAGAACTTGACATCCGTTATTTATAATTGAATTGAAAAAAATATTATATACGGGGGTTTGTATAAGCACCTTTTCCGCAGGTGTAGTCAGTTTTCTTACTATACTTGAAATGGCAGGCACAATACCGGTGCAAAAAATAAGCCACTCTGTTTCTATTTGAAAATTATGACGGTTTTTCCACCAATGCTCATATGCGTCAAACCACTCTTTTGGAATATCGGTATATCCAAATATTCCGTGTTCCGCCCTCTCGCATATCGCCTTTTTTATTTCGGGCGCTGTTTCAAAATCCATATCAGCTACCCACATCGGCAGTTCGTTTTCTGCTACATTCCATTTTAAGGAATTCGTATTTACTCTGTTTGTTAATTTATCAAAACTGTATTCCATTCGACTCACCTATATTTAATCTATTGAAAAAGTAACGGTAACACCTCCGCTGCCAAGTGCGTCTTTCCAACCTGACAGATCATCTATTCTTCCAAGCCTTGTATAGCTCCACGAATTAGAGCCGTAGAAAATAACGATTTGATTTCCGTTATATAAAACAATATCGCCCGACTGCGTAGTTGTTTGTTTATTGCTGGTGGGCAGGCTTGTTCCGAGAGAACCGACCTTTTCAAAGCCGGAATAATCGCTCATTTGAATGACAACCGGTGCTTCACGCATCATATCCACGAGAGCGTCCACTGCTGCATTACTTTCCAAAGTTGCTGTAAAACTGCTGTTCCCGATTTGAAGATTCATTTTTTCCACTGTACTTTTCTCCGTGGTAGAATTATCATTTGATGAAGAACCATCAGTCACATTTGATTGTTCATTGTCTGTTGAGGGAGTAGAATGTTCTGCTCCCGTATCTGATTCTGTCAGAAAACTGCTCTGCGTACTCGTAACAATTTCGCTGTTTTGCGGTTCACTTGATTGTAAATCGTTATTGTTTTGCCTGTCTGCACAGCCCGACAGGATGATTGTGAAAGCCACAATACACACAGACACAGAAAATAACTTTCGTCTCATCTTAAACCGCCTTTCCCATTTCGTAGGCTTTTTTCAAAGAGGAATGCCCGTCGATTTCGCCTACACCGGTTACACCGCCTGCGAACACCATACCGGCAAGGCGTGCTTTCGGGAAACATTCAATCCAGCCTTCAAGGCCGCTGATTGCACGAGCGTCCACACCTTCTTCATCCTCTGCCGCTGTGGATAAAAAGTAAATGTCACGGAAAGCGTAATTGGCAGGGAAAAGCGGATTTGCACGGTCGAGCATAGTTTTCATCTGTCCCGACATTTCGTAATAATAAATGGGGGTGGCAAACACCAGTACATCTGCGATCAACATTTTTTGTACAATCATATCGGCGTCGTCGTGAATGACACAACGCCCCGTCTTTTGACAGGCAAGGCAGCCCTTACAAAAGCCGATGGATTTATCATAAAGACTGATTTTATCTGCGGTATTGCCGCCGTCCACAGTTCCTTTTAGAAAAGCGTCAGCCAAGATTTCCGAATTTCCGTTTTTACGGGGGCTTGTTGAAATAATTAAGACTTTTTTATTCATAATGATATTCTCCATTTCTGTATATTTGGTTTACTCAAAGAGAAGCCGTAGCAGTACGATCACGCCAAAGAGGGAAAGCATACTGCCAAATATTCGATTCATATGGCGGAAACTGAATTTCGCTGTTTTTTTCTTGATGATATAGGTAACAGCGGTAAGCGTTCCCCACCAAATATAAGTACCTATAAACACACCGGTTACAAGCAATATTCCTCGCAACAAACCTGTTCCCTCTGAAATACCGAAATAGGAAAACGCAAATAGAAATGTAAGTATTGCCGCAGGATTCGTAATACCGACCGCAAAAGAGGATAGGAACATCTTAATTGGGCTCATTGTTTCAACCTTTGCACCGGCTGTATCTTCCTTTTTCATCAGCAAACGGATTCCCAAAAGCAACACAAAACCGCCACCGAGAATATTGATAATCACTTGGTATTTCAGCAGGAAGTCGGAAATGAGAGTAAGACCAAACACGCCTACTACTGCATAGAAGCAATCGGCAACGGAAGAACCGAGCCCCGTTAAAAGACCCGACTTCACTCCGAATTTTAATGTACGTTGTACCGTCAGTGTTCCGACCGCCCCAACAGGCAAACCGAAAAGCAATCCGATTAAAATACCTTTAATAAGCAAGATAACCATTTTGTCATGCACACTCGGTTGTAAGGCATTGCTCTTTACAAATAATGTGTGTTTTGGTTACATCGACTTTATCTCTTTCCATAATAAGCTCACCAATAGAATTGGCTTTGATTGTACCGCCAGATGGATTTATCACACTATCTATGTGACTGTCGATTTGAGCCTCTACGGTGGAATATTCAAAAGCAAGTGTTGTGTTAATAAGCTTGCAATTTTTCATAACAAGGTTCTCAATATAGCACATTCCCTGCAGACTCTCGATAGTACAATTGATAAGTGTTAGATTTTTAGCGTTCCAGCCGAGATATTCGCCGGAAATAAAAGAGTCATATACGGTTATGTTTTCACTATTCCAAAATGCATCCTTTGAGAGTAGACGGGAAGAATGTATTTCCACATTCTTTGCTCCGTCAAAAGAATAATTGCCGTAAAGCGTTAGATTTTCGATTGTCATATTCTCGCTGTTCATTGCAAAATAATCACCCTTTGCAGTGATGTTATCAAGTTTTACTTGATCGCAATGCCATAAAGTTTCTGCTGCATTCGGAAGCGTCACATTTCTAAGTATTACATCGTGACATCGGCGGAAATTTTTCGGTGCTTCAATAGAAGAGTCGGTGACTTCAATATGATTTGTGTACCAAACACCAGCTCTGCCCATTTCAAACCATGTACAGTTATGAGCTTTGATATTGTTTGCATACCATAGCGGATATTTCCATTTGAACATGGAGTTAAAAAGTTCAATGTTGCTGCTTTCCTTGAGCGGTGATTCACCGTCATAGAAAACGGTATCGTATATTTTGAGATTCTGCGCTCCAAACAAAGCACGTTCGCCTGTTAAATGAGCTTGATGGTATTCTTTATATTCTGTCATAGATTCTTCCTCCTGTATCATCATTCGCTTAAATTTTATTGTTGTTTTTTATCATATAAAGCAGATAATCAAATCGGTCTATTTGCTTCTGGTCGTCATGAAGCTTATCAAGAAGTCCTCTGCGATGTTTTTCTAAAAGCCTTTTACAAGCTTCGGTCGCTCCTCTTTCAGCTTCACTCGTAAATTTGGCAACTATTTCTTCATCACAGCCTGTTTCTTTTAAATTTTCTATTATGTCTTTTTTTAATTCATAAGGAATCAATTTATGCACTCTCCCAACACATAACTTTAATCACTAATGATAACAATTTTATTTCCCCATCCCTCCAATACGGGGTTATCCTCAACCGCACTGCGGAATTCTTCTGTGTTGTCAAAATATCCTACCGGCGTATATTCGCCTGTCACCTCTGCGTCCCCATAGAAAAGTACGATTCGGTTCGGTTCTGAATAATAAACGGTTCCGGCAGCTTCTTCGGTAACAGTTTCGGGATTCGATGGGATTTCATAACGGCTGGGAATGTCATAATACTGCATAACCTCCCAATTCTCGTAGCCCTCGTAATTGTAAATCGGCAATCTCCAATCAGCCGTACCCACATAGCGGGCGATTGCTTTCGCTGTATCATTGTTATACAGATGCATGATAAACGGCTCTCCTCTGTCGCCAAAGCGGACAACCAGTTCGGTTGCAGGTGTTCTTTCGGATTCGTCATCATTGTCAAAATCAGAACTTAGGGAATTATTGCTTGCCGCACCGAAATTGTTCGACTGACGGCTTTCGTTATTGTTCTCAGGCTGATTGCTGCAACCGGCAAATATGCCGATAACAAGTACAAGCACAAGGGCAAGCGAAATACCTTTTAATGTAAGCTTTTTCATAAGAATTCCTTTCCTGTGCCTGCAGTGGCACAAATAAGTTTTTTAAGTTTGTTCCTCTGATAATATTATAAGTCAGCTTCTTTAATATAGCAAATACTTATATCAAATACTTGGATATAGAAATTAGGCATAGTCAATTAGCTACTAACACCGTAAGCGGTACTTTTTTGATTTTCCCTGCACATAGCCAGCCAAAGGCAGCAAAAAGAACCGTTACTATAGCCATAGGCAAAATCACGCTGATAAAATTCGGATGTGACTCAAAATTACTGATACCTGCCAGCTTCATCACAGAAGATACAATCGGATCTGTAATGATTGATGCCAAGATCGTACCGACCAGTCCTCCGAGAACAGCAACCATAGCAAAACGCAGGGAAAAGGTCAACCGTAAGCTCGCTGATGAAAAACCGATTGCTTTATAAATACCTAAATCTTTCTGCTCTGCTGAAATAATTTTACTGCCTGTCATAACCGTTACAATCAAGATAAAGACAATTACTAAAGCGTACATTAACACAAGGAGAGCCTGCATAGTCGAGATAATCCCGAAAAGCCCCGGCCAAGTGTTTTCATGTACATGAATATCACCGCCGTATGCGGATTCCAAAGCTTCGGTAATCGCTCCTTTTTGTGAACTGTCCGCAAGGAAATAATGCCAGCACCAAAGGTTCGGATAATCGTTTCCAATCTTTAAGTATCCCTCACGGTTCATGCCGAAATTATCGCCCATATCATTTGCGCAGGAATAAATACCTGACACAATATATTCGGCGCTGCCATTGTCACCCCGAACTGTTACGGTATCACCAATAGCAATACCGAAATTGGCGGCGATAAATTCAGTTATCACAATTTCATTGCTACCCGTACAAGTGCGCCCCTCTAAAATATGAAACCGCTCCGGCTCGTTAATTACATTTGCCGTGTATGAAATTCCGTTCAGCGAAGCGGTGGGCATTGCCAGCACATAGCTATCGGTAATATCCGAATACTCACGAATAGTTTTTTCAAATTCTTCCTGCGTCAATTCACCGAAAGACTGAACTCCGATGTCGTGATCTGCGGGGTTGAAAGCGTCCATCATTCCCTTACCATCAGAACCGAGCCAAGCATCCATTCTCCCGACAAGAGAAGCGAAGAACACCAGCAGGAGAGCCACAACAAATGCTCCGATATATCGGCTTTTTCCACTCATTAACTGACGAAATGCAAGACGAATATGAATTTTCCCGCCAAATGCCGCAGGTCTTTTAATCTGTGTTATCGCACCATCTGTTTCACCACGAATTGCTTTTATCGGCGTAATTTTGCCAATTTTGCGGGTTCTGATAAAAATAAACAGAGCAAGTAAAAGCGAAATCAAAACAAATGCGGTCAACATAAACAGGAGTGATGGAGTTTTAGGAATCAATACGCCCGTAGTTGTCAGCGTAGCGTCTGCGATCAGACCACCGAGAGGGACGGAGACTAAAAAGCCGATCACAAGTCCTAAAGTAGCAGGAATACCATACTGCAAAAGCTGTAACAGACGAAGCCGGCTGCTGTCAAATCCCACTGTTTTCAAAATTCCCATATTTATAAAGTCAGAAGCGATTGTACTGCTGATACTGTGACTTAAAACAATAAGAACGACAAATAGCAATACAAGAACAAATGCAAGAAGAATTCCGCTGAATGCATTTTGCAGAATCAGCATAAATCCTGCTATGGCTTCCTTACTGTGAACGGCCTCTGTATATTCGGAAAGTGCAGTTTGTTCGTTTAGTAGGCTGTTTAGTTCTGAAACCGTCAACCCGCTTTCTTCTGCCCCGAAGATATGGAGCATTGCTCCATCACGGGCAAGAGCGTCAATTCCGGCATTATGAATAAGGTCTAATGCTATGTATCGGTCTGATTCATTTATCAAAAAGCCTTTCATACCGATCATAGAACTGCCCATATAAACATCTTCGTAAAAGCCCTTTACGGTAAGAGTGAGATTTCTTCCGGCTCTTGCAATGGGAAAGGTGATTTTATCACCGATCTTGATATCAAACATAGATACCATTGACGGTGATACATACACCTCGCCCGGTGTAATCTCATCGGGCTGTTCCGTATATCCCGACAAATCATCCGTGAAAAAACGATAGCGGTTTTCCAAAGGGTTATAGGTGATTAGCTGTCCCTCGCTGTCGGATTCCATTTCATTTGCAGTATAGTTTGAATAAATAAGGCTCTGTGTTTCCACACGCTCAATTTCTTCCAAAGACTCAATACTGTTTTCCAAATCAGATGTGTCGGGTAGATTTGCTACCCAAGCAGTAAGCTCTCCGAAGCCAGTTCGGTCAAGCTCGCTGTCAATGTATTTTTCGGCATTAGTCCAAACGGTGAGCACCGTTCCTAAAGCTGCTGCAACAAGCAGGGTGAGAATAAAAATCCCGCAAAGCACACCCTTATGCCGCTTCAAGTTTGCCTTTAATAAGGTTCTGTTTCCCATAAAGCTACCCCCCTTACCATTGCAAAGAGGCAAGCCAGTTATTGACTTCGTTTTCTCTTACTTTCATGTCGTCGCTTCCATAGGGCGGCAAATTCAGTTCATCAAGAATTTTACCGTCCTCCAAATATAAGATACGGTTTCCGTGTAAAGCGGCTCGGACATCGTGGGTTACCATTAAAATGCTTTGTCCGTCGTTGTTCAGTTCTGTTAATAGATTCATCACTTCTTCGCTGTTTGCCTTGTTGAGCGCACCTGTGGGCTCATCGGCAAATAAAAGTCCGGGATTACCAATCATTGCTCTTGCAATGGCGGCTCTTTGCGCCTCACCGCCCGATACTTGTGACGGTAAACGGTCTTTGGCATTTTCGGCGTGCATTTTAAGAAGCAGCATATCGGTTTTCTCCCGAATTTCTTTGGTACTGCCTGCCTTTGCAGCGAATCCGGCTACCGCAACATTTTCAAAAAGTGTTAAGTTGCTGACAAGATGTGTCTGCTGAAAGACAAAGCCGAACTCATTGGCGCGAAGTTCAGCCATTTTCTTTTCGGAAAGTTTACTAATTTCCTTTCCCTTGAACTTGACGCTGCCGCCGGTAATGGTATCCATACCGCTTAAAGCATAAAGCAGAGTGGATTTTCCCGCACCCGATGAACCCATAATCACCGTAAAGTCGCCCTCGTAAATATTCACATCAATACCTAAAAGTATTTGCGTTTCTTTTCCGCTTTGTGTAAAGGTTTTTCTAATATCTTTTCCACAGAGTATTGTATTCTTCATCTTGTTGCCTCCATATCTGTAAGTATCAACCGCTTTTTACCTGTTTGCGGATCTGGCAGGATTTCAGGGACAAAGGTTACATAGAATTGCACATACCCTAAGCCTTTTTCTTCAAGAATCATTTTCATCTGCCGTAGCATTTCGTTTCGTACTCTTTCCTTCAAGGAATCGTCTGCGATCTCAGCAAGCATTTCAAAAGTGTCCGGCGACAACTGCCTGAATTGATAATCCCTAAGTCCCTCTATACAAAAGCCTTCTATGCTGAGTGGGTGTAAAAATTCACGCTTTCCGTTTCCATCGCTAAACCATAGAATATCCTCATTTCTACCAAGCAGACCTACCGCACGAGCAAAAGGATAACGATTTTCTTTGGTTGGTACTTTCAAAGTCAGACTGTCCGAAAGGCGATAGCGAATAAGCGGCTGCACAAAGTTATAAAGACAAGTAAGATACATTACGCCGTTTTCAATTTCTACGATGTTCATATCATCAAACAGCAGCATACCCTCCTGCGAGCTGCTTTCTACGCCCAGTGCCAAAGATTCGCTTGCTCCGTAGAAATTGATTACATCAGCCTTAAAAACATTTTCGAGATATTTCCGCAGGCTTGCTCCAAGCGGTTCACCACAGGAAACAACACGCAGGACATGTAACTCCACATCGCCTTTTTCAGCGAGTTCCGCAAGGATTTTGATAGCGGACGGATAACCGATAATCATATTCGGCTTAAACTCATTTACGGTGCTTATCCACTCATCAAGCGGAGTGTTAATATCCAAATAGATTTGCTTTGCGCCCACACCGTCGATTCCGTCACCTACAGCCATAGCCCCGCCATAGCGCCCGTCAGTAGCAGCGATATATATGATACGGGGACCTTGTATCAAAAATTTAAGTATTTGTGACATAGACATATTCCAGAGTGCTCCACGGATAATACCGAGCAACATACTGTTCCAAGCACTTTTATCATATACAAAATATCCCGGTTTCCCGGTGCTGCCGGAAGAATGGACAATATGATATTTCCCGTTAAAAGGCTTTCGAGTAATTTTCTCTTTTTCATCAAAACGGCGAATTTCCTCTTGCTTTAAGTCCGGCACAGTTACAATGCTGTCGAACTGTGATAAAAGAATAGATTTATCAATGGTGGGAAATTTTGAAAGCGAAGTGCTGTCTATTTTATCGGCGGAGATACCCGCTTTTTCAAAGCTGTCCCGATAATATTCTGAATTCTCATACGCATAATGCAGCAGCTTGCGAAGCTTTTGGTTTTGTAAATCAGAGATTTCATCGGGCGTCTTTTTTTCATTTCTTTTAAGACTCCATAAATCAAATAAGGTTTTTATATAGTTCATTACTCCTGTCCCCCTGTGACGGTGAAAACATACGACTCTTCGTAGTTTTCACGGTGATAGTACCGAACCTCGCCCGTAGACTGATTCATTACAATGCTCCACTCGGTAGATTCAAATTCACCGAAATTGTCCTTGCTTACGCTGTCAAGAGCGTCTCGTACATCATTCATTTCCATTGTTTCAGAATCTGCAAGGCGGTTCATCAGAATTTCGTAACGCTCGTGTGACTGCGTTGTGCCGATTCCATTCTTTTCACCCTCAGCCAAATAAAAATTGGTAACTGCCGGTGTTTCCGTAACAACCATTTCATTGTTTACATATTCCACGACCACGCTGTTTCCGTTTCGGTCGGCAATCGCAAAGTGAACCATATACCCAAAAGAAGTGTGCATATCATAACTGTTTAAGAGTTCAATTGCTTCGTCCACATTAGCAGCCTTATCGAGCAGCAACCGAATAGCGGTTGTGGTCGTAATATCCGGCTTGTCAGTGTTCTGCTCAATAGTAGCATTGTCCTGAATCATATTGACCGAAACGGCAAGTCCCATTTCATTCAGTCCGTCAAGGGGTGCATATAACCCGATGAGTGCCTGTATTTTGTCGGGCAGGGAGGAAAGTTTGACCCCACTCATACTGATAAAATCTGTATTAACCGTAGAAATAGAAGCATATCCGTTTTGGGGTTGATTTTGTACAATCATCGCATTGCAGGCGTTCCAATCAAAATTTCTGCCAAACAGAAAATCACCGTTTGTATTTTGAACATACAAAGTGCTACACCCAAAGGAATTACCGTCGAACATCAAACCTTCTACATTGATTACATTCTCCAGTAAAAAGGAAGCCACCTCAGAATCAGAGGTTGCCCCGTCTTGTTCCAGAAAAAGATCAAAGCCATAATCCCCTGTATGCCGTACTGCAGATAATCCGTCTGTAAGTTCGATAATTTCATCAGTCAAGACAATAGAATTAAGCGGCTCATTTTTCTGTGTATCGGATGAATAGTCATTGCTGTTCTCAGTAAGTGATGTTTTTCCTGTGTTGCTACACCCTGCTAATACCGTTGTCACCAACAAAGCGGCAAGCAGGATAATAAATATTTTCTTCATAGGTAACTACTCCTTTTGCTGTGTGTTTTTCTTTACAGTTTTATTATATCGGAGGTGAAGCATAATAGCAAATACTTATATCAAATATCTTCGTATGCTTGACAAGCATACTAATTTTGTGATATACTGTCTACATACAAGGAGGAGACTTTTATGGAATTTCGTGTGCTTCAGTATTTTTTAGCCGTTGCAAGGGAAGAAAGCGTTTCCGGGGCGGCAGAATATCTTCATCTATCACAGCCAACGCTTTCCCGTCAGCTTAAAGATTTAGAAGAAGAATTAGGCAAACAGCTTTTTATTCGTGGCAACCGAAAAATCACGCTTACCGAGGAGGGTATGCTCCTACGCAAGCGTGCAGAAGAAATTGTTGACTTAATGAAAAAGACAGAGGATGAAGTTAGTTCCTCCGATGAAACCATAGCAGGAAATATTTATATTGGTGCGGGAGAATCCGCAGGGAATCGGATTCTTGCAAAAGCCGCTTTTGAACTAAAACAGGATTATCCCGATGTCCGCTTTCATATTTCAAGCGGAAATTCCGTTTTTGTTATGGAGCAGCTCGATAAAGGGCTTATTGATTTCGGCGTCATATACGGCGAGGTAAATCATACAAAGTATGATTCCATAAAATTGAATTTTACAGATAGATTCGGTGTGTTTATGCGTAAAGATTCAGAACTCGCACAAAAGGAATTTATCACACCGGAGGATTTGTTAGACAAGCCTCTGATCGTTTCGGCACAAGAGGAACGGGAGCATTGGCCGACTTTAGGAGCACTTATTACCGACATATCCAGAATGAATGTGGTGGCAACCTATACTTTGTTTTTTAACGGTTCTTTGCTTGTGGAAGAAGGTCTTGGCTATGCAATTTGCTTTGACGGGCTGATAAATATAAATGAAGATAGCAATTTTTGCTTTCGTCCTATTCTGCCTGCATTGGAAACAACAGCGCATATCATTTGGAAAAGGTATCAGGTGCATACCAAGGCCGCCCAAAAATTCTTGGAGAAATTACAGGAGCAACAATAATATGTATCAAGCCGTCTGCCCCGCAGACGGCTTGTGCTTTTAATAGGCAGGCGTGCCATAGCCATAGATAACGCTGCTTCCGATCGAATAACTGTTTTGCTTGCAGGCGTCGCCGGAATTGCCCTCAACGGTATAGACCGTTCCGTTTTCCACACGCTCGACAATCCCCACGTGGTCGGTTTCTCCGTCCTGCGGGCCTGACGAGCCTTTATTGTCCCAATCGAAAAAGATAATATCTCCGGGGCGCGGTTCGTAGTTTCCGTTCTGCCATAGTCCACGATCCTTAAACCACTGCGAGCCGGTCACACAACCCGCAAATTTCGGGATAACGCCAGCGTCGATATAGCCGCACTCGTTAGCACACCAAGAAACAAAGCAGGCGCACCATTCTACACGACCGTTAAAACCGTACCACGACCAATAGGGCTCGCCGCCCACATTGCCGATCTGCGTGAGTGCAACCGAAACGATTGCTCCGTCCTCGGTGTAAATGCCGTAAAGAACGGCGCTCCACATACTGCGGTTTTCTTCGTCAAGTAACTCGACAAGCTGTTCTCGCTGATCTGTGTTGAAATTGTACTGATTCGCCATTTCTTCGGCGGTCTTGTGGCTGACGGTGATATACAGATAGGTTTGTGTTACCGTTGATGTGGATTCCACAATATTACCGTGGCCGTCGTCGATTTCGGTGATGATTTCCTCGGTCTTGGTTTCTGTCCGGGTGGATATTTGATTCATCTGCCAGAAAATATCGGTCAAAATCGCTTTCTTGGATTCGTCGATCGTGGCGACCTCCTGCGGATCGTCGGGATCAGTGGTGGTTTTCACGGCATACACCGCCAGCACCTCCGGCCAGACGGCGCGGGAGCCGGACATTTCCAAAACATCATAGGAGATATTCGCCTTTGTGGTGTCAAGCTGTGTTTGGTAATCAGTATTGATTTCCTGAACGACCTGCTGCATAGTCTGTCCCGATCCGCTGTCCTCGTTTGAAAAGAAGATACCGAAGCACGAGCCGACAATCAGACCGATCAGACAGATAACGATAATCACAACAACCGCAACCCAGCCCCCGGCGGCAATAGCAGAAATCAGCGCCTTTGTTGCGGCGATAATCGCCTTGACTGCCGCAATGGTGGCTTTGACCGCGGCTTTTACACCCGTTGCAACCGCTTTCACCGTGGCGCGGGCAACCTGCGCCGCAGCTTTGGCGGCCTTCGCCGTAGCCTGCGCGGTTTTCTGCGCTGTTTTCGCTGCCTGCTGGGTCGTCTTGATTGCCGCTTTGGAAGTATGCTCGGCGGTCTTAACGGTTTTCTGCGTGATTTTGACCGTACCCTTTGCGGTCTTGACGGTTGCCTTTCCCGTAGATTTCGCCGTTTGCTTAATGGTCTTGCCGCTGTGTTCCACCGTCTTGATAGACTGTTTCGCAGGTTCAGCAGAACGACGAACCCTCTGCATAGATTTTTGAGCCTGTTTTTTCGGGAAGTCGGCTTTCTTTTGCTGAAAATGGTCTTTTGCTTTGGAAATATTCTCTTTTGTGTCCTTTACGCCCTTTCGCCCGAACTTGTCAAGCTTGCGGACGGTTTCACGGGCAGCGGTTTCCGTCCCGCCCGAAATGCGGTCGGCGGTGTATTCATCGGGCGAACCCTCCGCAGAATAAAGGCTGTGATCCGCTTTGTCTTTGGTGCGGATATAGGCTGATTTCATACGCTCGGCGGCCACCGCCGATTTATCAATCGCCTTGATCGTTCCTTTGGCAATCTCCCTTGTCTTTATCTCCGGCATAGCGTCACCTCCGATCCGAGCCGTGAAAGCTCCTGCCGCAGAGCAGAGTAAAACGCTCTGCTGCGGCTTGCCATTTGTCCTCAAAATCAAAACGGGCGGCAAGCTGACGGACAGAATAGTTTTTAAGAAATGTCCTCCAAGTGGAATTGTCCCACTCTTCAAGCTGCCGCCATAAATCCGGGAAGTGTCGATACAGTTTCCGCAGTTCTTCCAAACTTTGCAGAGGGCAGCACCAGCAGGAAACACGGCTGAAAATCTCATATAAACCGCCCCAATCAAAACCCCGCCTGTAACAATAGTAAAGACAGTCTTGCTCTGTCATTCCCCATTCTACAAGCGGGTAATTTTTGTCCTTGATTCGCTTTGTTTCATCGGCGGCGATTCCTACATACTCAATAACCGTGTATTCCTCTTTCAGCTTTTTCAGATAGGCGGCGACAATACGGGTTTTGAGAATCCCCGTACACCAACGACCGCGGGGACCGGGCCAGCTCATACCTCTGTACTGTGACAGCGCGGGATTCTTCCTTTTCGGAGTGTACTCGTAAAAGTAGTATTCAAAATCGCGCGCCGCTTTCAGCCGGATAATGGGTCTGCCGATATACGCCTCCAATCGGTCAAGGTGTTCGTACATCTGCGGAAATTCAAGTCCCGTATCACAGAACAAAATCAAATCAACAGGCCGCTTTTCTTCCAAGAGCCGCAAGAGCATAGCCGTTGAATCCTTACCGCCCGAAAGAGAGAGGACATATTTTTCAGGCTTCATTTTCGCCCACCTCCGCAGAGGGCGAAACAATCTTTTTCGCTACAACGACCATTCTGCCGTTTTGTCTGCTGTATTCGCAGGTGGAAAGGGTTATCAGTCTGTCGCCGTATTCCGCTGTCACGCCCGTATCATATAAAGCAAGCTCCTTGCACTTGGCGATATAGGCGTCGAAATCCTCCGCAGAATCCGCATTGATAAAATGATAATACTTAAAGCCCTGTTCGGAATAAGCAGCGGTCTTGAATACCGCCACAACCTCATATTCTCCAAAGCCGGACAGCGTATCAAAGCGGATTGTTTTGTGCGATTGATAGAAGTCCTTACTTTCATATTTGCAGAGATCGGCAAACATACTGCCGTTATTCATATGGTGGCCGTAAATTACGCAGTTGTCGGAAAGTCCGAGGTCGCAGTTTTCCTGCACATAGGGAACGCCGTAATCGCTGTACTGCTTTTCAAAGCTGTGTTTCAGATAGTAGTTCGGATTGTCAACCGTCTGCATAACGGGATAGTCGATGTTTGTGCCGTCAATGGAAATCCAGCCCACAAAATTGCTGTTCTGCTCATAGACAGCAGCATACTTTTCAAAAGCGGTTTGTTCGGGCTGCGGGGGGTCGGTTTCCTGCGGCTCATCGGCGGGCGGCGTTTCCTCCTGCACAAGCGCGGCGATACTGTCAAAGGCTTCGGCGCTCTGTTTCTCGTCCGCATACTGCCGATAGAGCATAACGCCGGAGAAAAAGAAAAGGACGGCAAAAAATGCCGCCCCGATCATCAGATATTTGCTTTTCATAAGAATTGTCCTCCTGTTTTGGATTTAAGAAGCGTCCCCGCCGCCGAACACACCCTCGCCGGGTTTTGTCGTCATAAGCTGATACAGCTTTGTATCTCTCGGAAAGCGGTTGATAAAGGGTACAAGTGCCGATCCGTATTTGATAAGACCGCAGCCGGCGTCCGCATTGGTAACATAGCTCATCTGCTCATCGGAGATATTTAAGAGCTTCGAGAGCTTGGAACGGTCGGAAAACGCCTGATTGAGCATTACCACAAATTCAGAGTTGGAAAGCATAGTGCTTGCCTGTACGGAATCGAGCAGATATTCCACATTCTGCGTGATTGCCGTCGGGTAGCCGTTTCTCTTTCTGAACTGCCTCCACGCAGAGTTAAAGAAAATGCCGCTTTGCTCGTTCTCAAACACAACATGAAATTCGTCGATAAACACATGGGTACGCTTGCCCTTTTTCCAGTTCAGTGTAACCCTGTTTAGAATGGTATCGGTGATAACCAAAAGTCCCGTAGGCTTTAACTGATCGCCCAAGCTGTGAATGTCAAAGACGACAATCCGCTTGTCAAGGTCTACGGTGCTTTCGTGTCCGAAAATATCAAGCGATCCCGTGGTGAACAGTTCCAGAGACAGGGCGATTTCCTTTGCTTTTTCTTCGGGCTGTTCTAAAAGTTTATTGCGGAGATCGCAGAGGGTAGCAGTTTTGCCCGTCGCCTCGGCCTCCTGATACACAAGGGCGGTGCAGCGGTCAATAATGGATTTTTGCTGCGGGCCGACCCCTGTTCGGTCGATCTGCTCTACAAGGGACATAATAAACTGCGATTTCTCCACAATGGGATTGTTCTCTCCGTAGCCGTCAACCATATACATAGCGTTCAGGCGGTCTTTACCGCCTGCGGCCATATGAATGACGGTTGCCGTTTTCTCGCCCAAAGCCGCCGCCAAAGCCCCAAACTCATTTTCAGGGTCGCAGATCAGCACATCGTCCTCGGTGTTGAGAATCAAAAAGGCAATCAATTCTTTAGCGCTGAACGATTTACCCGAACCGGGAACGCCGAGCAGGAAAGCCGACTGATTCAAAAGGTTCGCCTTGTTGCACATAATGAGATTGTGAGAAATGGCGTTTTCTCCGAAATAAATACCGCCCTTGTCCTGCACCTCTTGCACCTTGAACGGCATAAAGACTGCCAAAGATTCCGTTGTGAGAGTACGGAACGCATTGATTCTGCGTGTACCAATGGGAAGAACGGTATTCAGGCCATCGAACTGCTGAAACTTCAAAACAGCAAGCTGGCACATATGCTTTCTTGCAACGGACAGCACCGTTTCGGTGTCGCTGTCAAGCTGCTTTTTGTCATCGGCGGTGATTACCATAGTAATGACCGCAAACATCATGCGCTGGTCGCGGGTTATCAGGTCGTCCAAAAACTCCTTGCTTTCCTTGCGCTGGAGCTCCATATCATACGGGACAACTGCGGAAAAATTGTTGTTGGCGTTCTGCCTGCGCTGCCAGTTGGTAATGTTTGTTTCGACCCCTAAAAGGCGGTTTTCCACCTCACGCACCGCCTCGTCGGTGGGTACAGGGACAACATCAATCGACAACATCATATTGCGGTTAAAATCGGTGAGCTCCGTTACCATGCTGTCCTTGATATACGAAGCGTAGTCTTTCAAAAAAAGAACCCGGCAATATTTCTCGCCGAGCTTCAGATAATCGCTGTTCTTTTCCATTGAATCGGGACAGATATAGTCCTTGAAATCGTGTCCCTTTTTCATCATATCCTGCGGGTCGAAATGAAAGGCGGCTTCCTCGCCCTGACGGTAGAAGTCGTGAAGCACCCGGAGCTTTTCGTCTGCGTCAAGCTCGGTACACTTTGAGCCGAGGACGGCAAAGTGAGAAATCAGGTCTGCGCCCACACGGGAAAAGTAGCTGCGGGCTTCCTCAATATCCTTTTTGGCAACCGAAATCGTGATATATTTCTCCTGCATAATGCCGTTAGCGCCGGTGGCTTTATCAAGCAGCATTTGATTATACTCTTTTCGGTACACATCACGGGAATCGCCGCGCATAGGCATTAAAATCGACTGCTCAAAATTTGCTTTGTTTAAGCGGAGGTTGTTAATGGTGATTTTCGTTGTGGCGCCGGAATCCAGAGAGTTGAGCAGTTCGGAATAGGCAAGAAACATAGCCTCTTTATCCTCACGGCTTGCCACAAGATAGTTTATATCGCTGAATTTATAGGTTTTGGAAAAGCGGTTTCCCACCTGAAAAATACCATCTTTCCAAATACGCTGAATCGGGATAATATCCTGTACCTTGCGGGGGACGGAATATCTCTCTTTATCCTGTTTCAGCAGATTTTTTAAGGTCTTAATCATTGTCTGCCTCCTGTATCAATTTTGTCTTTGAGCGCTTCATAGTAGAAATTCGAGGATTCAAAACGAAACTCTTTCGGTTCTAATAGTTCCGAGCGAATCCACGCCCAGATAAATTGCTCGGCTGTCATGCCGTGGTAGGTGATAAATCCCAGCGCCGCAAAGGGAGCAGCGCCGAGAATACACATCCACGACACGGTTTCCGTCCCGACATAGGGCTTTAAGAGAAAGTACAGCCCCACGGCGACAGCGACCGCCAAAATGGAAAATATGAATTGCCGCATACTTAACCCGAAAAACATAGATTCGGTATAGTTGCGGATTTCACGGTTGATTTTTACCTCCATAATCTGCATACCTCCCGTTATCGTTCCTGCTCGTCTTTTGCTTTCGGTTTCGGTTGAAGCTCGCGCGGGGTTCTGCCGTCAAGGGGCTTGATAAAATCAATCTGCCCGGCGGCATAAATGGCGTTGCTGTTTAACTGCCTCTGCCACGCCTTATTGGAGGGCGACCAGCGAAACCCCCAGCTTTTAAGTTTGCTTCGTTGTTCCTCGCTGGGTTTTTCGTCAAAAAGAAGCTGCAAACGGTTTTCATCTGTGTCGGCAACCGCTTCGCCGCCCTCAAACTGCCAGCCGACAAAACCCGTTTCCTCACGGCGTTCCAGACTTTCAATTCTCTTTTTCAGGCGGTTAATTTCCGCGTTGTTATTGGATAGCTCATAGGGAGCATACGGGGCAATAATCCACGAATAGCCGGTCTTTACAGCCTCGTCGATTTCAGCCGCTTTTTCATCGGAAATGCCTTCAAAGCCTTTCATCGTGCCGTTTTTGCGGTAATAGGCATTGACCTTTTTCATATAGCTTTGCAGGTCTTGCCGCTGCTGCAATTTTTCTTTCAGCTTGTCAATGGCTTCGGGGTCGTCGCTGGAAATGGCGGTGTTCTTCTCGGCGGCCTCCGCCTTACTGCGATAATAGTCCGCCTTTTTGCCTACCTCCACGGATTTCTCCATTTTGCCCCATGCGCGGTCACGGTAATTTTTATCGGATTTGTAGGAATGGTGATCGACCAAAAGCGGCTGCCCCATAGGGATAGCGTCAATCATTCTGCTTGATTCCTGCGAAAGACGACTGCTTTCCTGTTCCAGCTTGTCGGCTTTCTCGTTGTAGTAGTCGATTCTTCGTTGTTTCTTTTCTTCATATGAGTTCATAGCATATCGCTCCTTTACTTACATAAAAAATAGCCTCCTGCGAATATCCGCAGAAAGCAATTACAGTCCCATCATTTCACGCACAACACGGTCGGCCATTTTGACCGCGCCCACGAGGACGAGCATATTGAAAACAAGCTCCCCGATATAGCTCCATACCATAGAAACCGCCGCGGCGTTCGGGTCAACCACGGGCGGGGTCGAGGCGAACAGGGAGAAGATAATGCAGGCAAGCACGATAATAGCACCCTCCAAGCAGACGGCGGCATAGGATTTAATAAAGCTCTTGCCTACATTCTGCGAGGGTTCTCCCGCAAAAGCGGAGAGAGGTACAGGCGCAATCGCCGTGTAAAGGTACAACTTAAAAAATCTGCCGTAGACCGTCATTATCATAATGAAAGACAGTACCGTAATAAACAGGCCGCCGATCAGCGTCACCGCCCATAATGGGATAGATTCAAAAAAACCGCAGTCCTCAACCGCCGTTACGATTTCAGAGGGTAAAACCGTCTGACCCGCTGCGCCGAAGCCCGCAGCGGTCATAATGGTGGAAATAAGCTCCTGAACAATATTGAACAAAGCCATCATCAGTTCCAGACCGTAGGTGACGGCGGCCTTTGCCAACGCAAAGCGAATAAAAACCTTTAATGCGTGCTCCGGCTTTTTGAGTTCCGCAAACGATCCCATAGTTTTCATCACGCCCACGACAAAGAACAGCACGAGCAGGGCAAGCCCTATCGCCTGTACCGCACCGTGGATGTTGACAATGACATTCCAAATCGTGCCGCCCTTAAACTGTGTGGGTGATTGGGTGATAAGCTGCCATATCTCGGCAAGTTTGCTGTTCCATGTTTCAAGGGCGTTTTCAAGATTTTGTACGACCCAGTTATCCGACAACAAAATCACCTCCCGTCTGTTCACGGTAGCCCTCGATTTCAATATCGCAGTCAACCTCATTGCCCCAAGCGTCCCAGCCGTCCGCTTTTTCTCTTGCAAAAAGCTCCACACGGGGCAGGTCGCCTACAAGCTCAATGATTTTATCCCTTGCCTCGTCGGGCTTCTGACTGTGACCGCGCAAAGGGCTGATAATGAATTGGTGAACACGGTTTGATTTCCGTTTCGGGTGGCCTTTGGTGGCAAGCAGGCAGATTTCGGCGTTTCCTCTCGTCCAAAAGCCTAACCCGTAAAACCAGCCCTTGCCGCTTTTGTTGAGTTTGAGCCAGACAAAGGCTACGCTTTTATACTCGAATCCCCACGCCTTAATCACCCGCAGCGCTTCCCGTAGTTGTGGGAAAGTCGCCCAAAGAAAAAGAATCGAATCCTTTTCGGATAGTTCGGAAACGGGCAGACGGCAAAGCTCGTCAATACTCATCGTGGGATAATGCTTTTCAGCCGCACCCTGTACGCCGTTTCGTTCATACCGCCACGGCGGGTCAGCGTAAATAATGCTGTATTTCTTCACAGCGTCCTCCTTTCAGGCATAGTAAGGGCAGGCCGCCGATTGCAGCCTGCCCCGTATGCCGTATTTTCTGTTATCTGCTGTCACGGTCGGGCGAATTGCGGATAACGCCGTACACATCGTCCACAAAATACCGTCCGGCAAAGGGATTGAATATAGCGTGACATTTTACGCCGTTATACTCTGCCAGATAGTCGTTGTCGCCCAAGCGCTTAATAATCGTCGCTTCACCGAGAACATGGGTTTCTCCCTGTTTCAGAGAGTGGATATAGCACTCGCATTTTTCCATTTGAACCGCCCTCCGTTCAGCCTGTAATCAGCGTCAAGATTTCTTTCGCAAAGGTGATGACAATGCCGCCCGCAAGGGTGAGAAAGCCGTTAGATCGCTGGCTGGGATCGTGAGACTGAAAAGACAGTCCTACCTGCACAATACCCCAGCCGAGCAGAATCAAGCCGACCGCACGAATCAGGCCGAAAATAAAATCGCTCAAATTGTTTACAACGGTGATCGGGTCGCCTGCGGCAAAGGCCGTCATCGAGCAGCCGAGGGTAAAGGCAAGCGCCATAACGACGGCGCAGTAAAAGCGGAATCCTTTTTTTACCTTGCCGGGCATGGGTAGCTTCGTAGTGTTCTTGTTCTTATTGATGTTCTTCATATTGCAATCCTCCTTAAATTGAAAACAGAGCTTCTATATCCTCGTCGGAAAGAAGCTCGTAATCGGGTTCTGTATCTTCCATATCGGGAATGTCCTCTGCCGGGATTCCCGCAAGGGAGAGCGTGGCGACGGCGTGTTCCGTCCCGCCGTGTTCATAGGGCGCGGCGCTGCCGTCTGTGGTAAGAGCCACATTCGGGTGTTTCAAGATGTCGTATTTCTCGTCCATAATCGGCAATTCCCCTCGGATAAATAAAAGGGCGCAGCGGTTATCCAGCATACGAATCTCATCCGGCGTCATTAGCTCACGCCCGGAAATCTGATAGTTCGTGCTGTAATTACCGTTACGCCCCGATGATTTGCCGTAGGTGTTGGTGTCAATGGTGGCTTTGCCGAGATAGGACTCTGAAATCAGCTTGTGGGTCGAGGTTTCGTTGCCGCCGAGGTAAAGGAACTCGTCGCAGTTGCCTAAAATGGATTCCCATTCTTTTTCAAACAATGCTTTCAGCGCCGCTATATTTTGCAGGATAATCGAAACGAACACCTGCCTTGAACGCATAACCGCCAGAATTTTTGAAAAGTCGTCGGGCAAGCTGACATTGCTGAACTCATCCATCAGGAAGTGGACAGGGACGGGCAGACTGCCGCCGTACTTGTGGTCGGCAAGATAAAAAAGCTGTTGGAATAGCTGCGTGTATAAAATGCTGACAAGGAAATTAAAGCTCGTATCATTGTCAGGAATGAGCGCAAACAACGCAACTTTCTTTTCGCCAAGCGATGGCAAATCCAATTCGTCCGTAGCGGTCAGAGCCGCCAAAGAGGACAGGTTGAATTTTTCAAGCCTTGCCGCCAAAGTGATTTGAATACTTTTCAAGGTCTTTGCCGAGCCGGAATGATAGTCCTTATAATACTTGACCGCTATATGGTCGGGGTCGCGCATTTCCAGCCGTTCAAACAGTTCATCCAGCGGCGAGGTGTATTCGTCCATATCCTCTCTGACATCAGCGGCACGCAGCATTTCCATAACCATCGGAAAATTCTGTTCGTCGGGCGGCGCCTCATACTTCAAGTAGAAAACGAGCGCCAAAAGCAGCATACTTGCCGCTGTGTCCCAGAACGGGTCGTTACTCTGTGAGCCTTTGGGCGTCGTGCTCTTGAACAGGTTTGTTACAAGCCTCTGTACATCGTTGTCGTCACAGAGATACACAAACGGATTGTAGCAATGGCTTTTCTCCATATTCAGAAGATCGAGCACCCGCACCTCATAACCTTTTTGTTTCAGCAAATATCCCGTGTCCCGCAACAGCTCGCCTTTCGGGTCCAGCACAACGAAACTTGTATTCGCCTGACAGAGATTCGGCTTTGCATAGAACCTTGTTTTACCCGCCCCGCTGCCTCCCACGACAACCGTATTGAGATTGCGGCGGTGTTTGCGGCCGTCTAAGCCCATACGAACATTTTGTGTGAATATCTTGTTTTCCTCCGACTTTGCCGCCCGGTATTTTTTGTTGACGGCTCTTGCATTGCCCCACCTTGCCGAGCCGTGTTCCTCGCCCCTGCGGTAGTTGCGGCGAGAAGATAGAAATACGCCGACAGAAAGACCGTACACACAAAGCAAAACAAGGACAGTTTTTACACTGTCCCCGCAAAGCTCTATATGAAACGGGTCGTTCATTGCCGCAGGAAACCGGGCAAGGATTTCGGGTAATCCTCCGCCGGCAGCCGGGGCAATCAAAAGCCCCAGCCACACAACGGGCAGAATCCCGAACAGGCAGAGGACAAGAGGATTATTCCCTCGCTTCATCGTTCCTGCACCTCACTTTTTTGGTGGGCGCGTCGATTGCTTTCAAAAGAACCTCGCCAACAATATCGGTGGGACGTTCTTCTCCCAGTAGGTCGTTCCGCATTTCATTTAAGGCATTGATAACAACGCCGTGTTCGTAACGGTCGAGTGTCAGCACCCGTTTTTCTGTTTTCTCCATAGTCAGCGCTCCTGTTCCGTATCACGGGGCGATTTCTTCTGTTCCAGCGACCTTGCCATTCTTGCGGAAATATCAAAGGCAGTATCTCGGATTTCGGAAAGCTCGGCGCGGATTTCCTGCGGGTCGGCTTCGCTTAACTCTTTCGGAATGTCAAAATCGGCTGGGGAAAATGAAAGATTACCCGTTTCGATTCCAAATTCCTTACAGAGAATATACGAAACACAATGCGCCTTAAAGTCTGCGGCGCTGTACGAATAATTCTCGTTCGTCATGGCAAGTTCCGCATGAGCCAGAGCCTTTGATACTTCATAAAACAAATCGGACGCACCCATTCCGCGGCAAACAAAAATAGCCTTTTGTTCGTGGTCGTAAAGAGCGCCCATGTCATTGGGCAACTCATCGACAGACTGAATCGGCACAGGCTTTTTGTAAATGAGCGCGCCGAGCAAAGCCCTTGCATCGTGAGATACGGGCGGCTGCGCCATCATGCGGGCGGTGGTCTGCGAAATGTCGTACACACGCTTAATGTTGTAGGAAACACCGATGCTGCCGTCGTCACGGGTGTACTCGCCGTTTGATTCCACAATCTTGATAGGACGGCCAAATTCCTGCCGCTTGATATACACGCCCTGATCGCGCCAAAAATCCTTGTCGCCAAGCCTGCGGGCGTCCGGCTTCGTCGCCAGAATCAACAGGGCGTTGGTAGCGGAGTAGTGACGGAAATTCGCCTGCACATCCAGATAGTCACGGAACTTGCCGCCGTCTGCGCATACTTCCTCGGCGGTGGCGTCGGCAAGGGCGTAAACCTCGTCACGCTCTGCCTTTTTCTTTGCCGCCCAAGCCTCTTTGTCAAAATCTTCGGCTTGCGGGGCGGGTTCAAAAATATCGTCAAAATTGCTCATGGGTTATCTCTCCTTTGATTTTGGTTTCTTTTTTCGGGACGGCTGCTGGTGGGCGGTCGTCTGCTGTTTGGTCGTTTTTTGGGAAACGGTGGATTCTTCTTTGACGGGAGTCGCCGCCTCTTGCTGTTTTGCCTTGATTTCCCGCAGTTCTTCACGGACAGAAGGGCGTTCTTCGGGTGGCTTAACAGTACCCTCGGCGGTTCTGCTTTGCTTCTTTGAGATAGGCGCGAACGGATGGGATTTCTCCGCCGCTTTCCAAAAAGAAGCGTTTTTACTGACTTCGGGATTCTGCGGCGCCCGTTCCTCCTTTTTCACAGGCGCGCCCATTAAATCGTCAAGCAAACGGTCGTCCGCCTCCTTGTCGGGTTTCTCCTGTTCGGGAGCAGAGGGGGCGGCGGTTTTCTCGATTTTGGATTTTTCAATATCACGCTTAATAGAAACGGTATCGACTGCCGCCAACTTGAAGCGTTCCACAATGCGGTTGATTTTTGAAGCGTCCTCGGCACGCACCATAATGTCTACCATACCGTCAGCCGATTTTTCTTTACCGCGCAGGGCGCAGTAAACAACGCCGTACCGCTTGGCTTCGGCTGCAAACTGTTTCAAATGCTCCTCGTTGACGGTAAACACTTTCAGTTCCTTGCCGCTTTTGAGCATGGCGGTCAAACGCTGCCTGCCTTTGGTCTTGTTCTTATCCCTGTTTTTCAGAACAGTGTAAATCATTGCGGCGATATTTTTTGCCGCCGAGCCGGTCAGCTTTAAGGCGACTTCCGTGCCCTCCAAGCTGATCCTTACGATCTGTTCCGCTGCGTCACCGGAATTGTACATGGTCGGGTTTATCCTTTCCTTTAATTTGTTTGTCCTCTCGGACGGCTTTGATTTTCTCTTTGATAACGCCGGAGCGTTCGGCTATATCATCACATAAAGACACCTCCTTTCGCAAAACGGCAAGTTCATTTGACAATGCGGATATTTGGTCTTTGATTTCCGCTGCTTTTTCGGAATCGGCTTTGACCGCCGCCGTCCGCTGCAATTTGTAAAACTTCTTTCGCTCGGCGGTCAGGACAGTAATTCTGCTTTTTACCTCGGATTGATACGCAAAAAGCTGCTCGGCGGTATCAATACGATTTCGCACAAGCAGCCTTGTTTCGGCGGTGATGTCGTCCAGCTTCCGCAAATCCTCACGCAAGAGGAAATGAAGCCGCCGCCTGTTTTGATTGGGTTTGTTTTTTGGGAAGATCTCCAGCAAGTAGCAATAGTGAAAATACAGCGCCCGAAACCCTGTGATTTTGCGGGTATTCTCCAAGCTGCCGAACAACCGAATCCGTATGACTTGACGGGTCGGTTCGGACGGTTTCTTTTCGGCTCGTGTCTGCGACAGAATCCGTCTGCGGATTTGTTCAATGGAATAATCCTCACCGAAATTCCGTATCAACCTTACAAAGCGTTCTTTGCCCGGCGGCCGTACCGAAATGTCCTTGCCGATCTTGACCTCATAACCTTTCTTCCGCAGATTATCAAAAAACTGCCGTTCAGTCATAGACTGCCGTATGGCCTCGTCAATGTCGGCGCGAATCAGCCCCCGCCAAGTGGGGCGCTGTTCCTGCTCGGCGCGCCATTCGCCGTATTGCTTGCTTTTGCCGTACTGCGGGTTTTCAATTACCGATAAACGGTACTCACGGCAAAGCTCATCGGAAACGGTCTGCATATCGTGATAATCCTTTTTGGTGCGGTGGTATTTGATTCCGTCCACAAAGGACACCGTATTCAGCACAAAGTGATTGTGCAGGTGATTTTCTTTGTCAAGGTGGGTCGCAACAATCACCTGATAGCGGCCGCCCCACAAACGGGCGGCGAGCTTCTTTCCGATCTCATGCGCCATTTCGGGGGTGGCTTCTCCGGGGGCAAAGGACTGATACCCGTGGTAGGCGACCGTCCCGTTTTCCTTGCCGAACCGCTTTTTCACGGCAAGCATTTCATCGCGGGCGGTAGAGGGAGAACAGTTGATCCCCGACACGAAGCGGTGAACCACGGCGCAATCTTCGTTATCCGTTTTCTGCGTTTTCTCGGAATTAACCGCATAGCGGATTACATCGGAAAGCTCCTGTCCGTCCTGTTCGGTCATATCTTCGTCGGTGTAGAATTTCGGGTTCGTTGTTTTATCGGGATTCTCCACATAAACGACTACTTTGCCAAGCCAGCCCTTTACTCGCCAGATTGAAGTTGTCGCCATTATTTCATCGGTCGGGGCAGGATAACCGCCTCGGTGATTTTCTTGATAGCCGTATCAATCTTGCGGCAAGCCTCGTCGTACCTCTGCACATCGAGAACATTCAGGGTGTGCGCTTTGACGGCAATCTGATTGAGATTGTTGCCGATTCCGTGGAGCTCCCTCATCATAGCGTAGTAATCGGGCGGCGGGGCGTCCTGCGGTTCAAGGCCGTTTACCAAGTGCCGCAAATATGCCTCGCGGGAAAGACCGCTGCGCTTGACTTTCTTTTGGAACGCCTCGGATTCCTTTTTGTCGAGCCAGAATTGAATGTGAACATTGCGTTTTCTCATATTTTCACCTCCGAATTGAGTTCGTTTTGAATTTCAACAATACGCTTGCCTACCGCGTACACAACGGGAATCGTCACGCCGTTGCCAGCCTGCTTGTATAGCTGGGCGTCGGAATTGACGGCAGCCGCCTTGTCAAACATTTCATCAGAAAAGCCTTGCAGCCGCCAGCACTCACGGGGCGTCAGCTTACGGATTCGTCCGCAGCCAAGCGGGATTTCCGATTGGTTTTCGGGTTTGCTTTTATCAAAATCTTTCGCCTGTTTGACAGGCAATGCGTGTTCGCAGGAATCGCAGGCGCAGAGATATACACCATGTTTATCCTGCGTGTTCAAACAAAAGGCTGGTTCGCCGCACTCCTTGAATCGGCGGCCGTTCTGCCGTTTATTTTCCCGGTCGGGTGTCAGCACGGCGCGGCAGCCATAAAAAACGCCGGAGCTTTCGCCCCGGTTGCTTACCCCGATTTTGTTATATCCTGCGATCAGGCATTTGGTATAATCCTGTTCCCGTATCTTCGGTTCGCTTCGTTTTAGCTGAATCAGCGCGGTTTCCTCGGTTCGGTCGGGACAGTCAGCGCCTATACACAGCACGCCCGAATTATCGGCGCTACGGTTGCCGATTCCGCTGTCATATCTCGCTTTGATACAGCGGGCGTTTTCCGTCAGCTTGGGATTGCCTTTGCACAGGTCGATGAAATACATTCCCGTCCGTCCCGCAAAGCCGCCGCCCTCGCTCATCAGCGTGCAGCTGATACCCGCAGGGTCGTAAACACGCTTACCCTGCGTGCCGCCGATCAGCTGTATAAGAGCCTTGCCGTCGCTTGCGGTGACAGGAAATATTTTTCGTCCACCGTCGGCTCTAAAATGTCGATAAGCGACAAGGTAGATTCGCTCCCTGTTTTGCGGAACGCCGTGGAAGCGTGAATTAAGCAATCCGTACTCGATATGATAGCCGATTTCGGCCAATGAATTGAGAACGGTCGCAAAGTCCCATCCCCGATTAACGGAGAGCAGATTTTTAACATTT
>ERZ808240.58-NODE-58-length-140413-cov-8.792053_pt1 | contig 140413 bp, 165 predicted proteins | sample MGYA00521084_ERZ808240 | MGnify/ENA primary metagenome ERZ808240 (study PRJEB31516, sample SAMN03275571) | gut metagenome | biome: mammalia-associated habitat; material: feces | host: Papio cynocephalus | place: Kenya | collected 2012-08-06 ...
TTTGTTGAGGTTGTGCCTGCATTTGAGGCTGATTGTTGTAATTTTGTTGAGGTTGCTGTGTACTTCCCAAACCTCCCTGTATCATTGAATTTAAGTCAAGTGCTCCTTTTGTATTCATAGGTATATCAAATCCCATATCTGTTTTCCTCCTGAAATAAATTTGTTAATATATTATATCTTTATGCCTATATCAACTAAATCTAAAAATACTAAATATATTCCCTTTTATATCACTGTTCTTACACTAAATATATTAAATATTGTTTAATGTAATTTAACACTTATACAATGTTTATCTTATTACTCAATTATCTATATTTTATATTATAATGTTATATGCATTACTTATATGCCTCTCCAAAATTTACCAAATAATTGTGTTATTCTGTATTCCAAAATTCATGTTTAGTCAATACAAATAGCATAAATTTATTAAAAAGCCAAATACACCTATTTTACAATAATAAAATACCTAAATACATTTATATTTTTATAAAAATGTTGTGAAACATATAATGCCTACTGAAGTGTCTAAAATTTTTATCAACTAGTTGAACTAGTTTTTTATTAAATGTGTACTACTAAACTTAATGTTTTAAGACTCTTAATTTTCTAACTGAAATTTTTGTACTTTTTACTTATTATAGTTTTAATGTTTAACTTAAAATAGGCAATGTATTCAACATTTTTATACACTGCCTATTATTTTATGTCTTTATATTTAAGACTCATACTTTAATTTTATGCATATATACTTATTATATCATATGTTTTTATCAAAAAATAAGGACAGACAATTTCTTGCCTGTCCTCATCTTATATCATGTTGTATTATTTATTCTTAACAAAAAGCTTTCTCACCATATCCACTGGAATGATTAAGAAACCAAGTGCCATAGATACTAACAGTGCCTGAGGTGTTAACATTGTAGTTCCAAATACTGAACCTCCAATCTCAATGATTACTGTCTGTAATACAAAGATTGAACCCATTACATATAAGAATCTCTTATTTTCCCCAATACCCTCAAACAGGTTGAACTTTTCTGAACGAGTATTCAAACTGTTAAAGATGATTGAATAAATGAAGAAAGCGAACATGATTGTTTTCTTATACAACTCAGGGTCTGCGCAATCACTAGGTGTAAGCATTGTAGCAAGTCCTCCAATGTTTTCAAGAATAAGAATTGAACCAAGTGTAATAAATACAGATGCTACACCAATTGCTGACTTGATGTAACCTGTAAGAATCTTTGCTTCTCTCTTTGCAGGAAGCTCATTCATATATCTCTCAAGTACAGGTTCACCACCAAATGCCATTGCTGCCAATGTATCCATGATTAAGTTAATCCACAGAATTTCTACAATACTGAATGGCTCTGTCCAACCAAGAATTGGTGAGAGTACATTCATTAACAGTGTGCTAACGTTTACTGTTAACTGGAAGATTAAGAACTTACTGATTGACTTCATCATCGTTCTTGCATTAAGGATACAGTCCTTAATGGATGTTAAACTGTTGTTCAGAATAACTACATCACCTGCCTCCTGAGCTACAGCTGTTCCGTCACCCATTGCAAAACCACAGTCAGCTGACTTTAATGCAGGTGCATCATTTACACCATCACCAGTCATACCACAAACATTTCCAAGCTGCTGGGCTACGCTTACAAGTCTCTTCTTGTCAAGGGGCTTTGCTCTACTTACAACTCTAAGGTTAGGCAGTTTTTTCTTAAGTTCCTCATCACTGAGTCTTTCAAGTTCTTCATGTGTGAGTACAATATCATTTGTCTCATCAGTAAGAATACCAGCATCTCTTGCAATGGCTACTGCTGTTTCTTTCATATCACCAGTTACCATTACTACCTGAATGCCTGCTGAATGAAGTTCTTTTACTGTCTGTACTGCATCTGCACGTACATCATCTCTTAAACAGAGAATTGCCAGTAATGTTACTTTGTCGCCCTTAATTTCAGCAACTGATAACAGCTTCATTGCTCTTGATGACTGTTCAATCATCTTAGCCTGAACAGCTTTCTTATCTGCTTCTGCAAATTTCATTTCAGTGCCATCTTCATCAATAAAGTGTGTTACCTTATCAATGATATTCTCTGTAGCACCCTTCCAAAGTGTAGTTCCGTTTGTTAACTCTGCCGTTGCACATTTCTTTTCAGAGTCAAATCCGTTTACTTCTTTGACAATATCTTCATTCTGTGCAGTTCCATCATATCCATTGTTAATTGCATATGTAAGGAGTGCCCTGTCCATATTGTTTGAACCGATTGCCTTGCCCTCAGAAACCTTAGCTAAATTGTTGATTGTAATTGCATCAATAAACTTCTTTGTCTTAAGGTCTGAAATAACCTTACCATTGCCTACAATAAACTCAACCAAAGATAGCTTACCCTGAGTAATTGTACCAGTTTTATCACTAAATAGAATATTTAAGAATGCTGAGTCAGAAAAAGCATTTTTATGACTTACCAAAATATTATGCTTGTACATATTCTCACTATTCATTGACTGAATCAGTGAAACAATCAGTGCAAGTCCTTCAGGAATTGCCATAATCAGAATACTTGCTCCAAGCATTACTGCCTCTGCAACCAAGGATGCAATAGCTGCAATCTCTAATACTACCTGTCCACGAATTAATGAACATGCTACTAACAGAATACCTGCAAGCACACCACAAATTGTTCCGAGCTTACCAATCTGCCCTACAATGACTTCAAGCTTTTCTGTAGTTGCATCCTTAACTTCTTCCTCTTCAGATTCGTTAAGTGACTGATTAATCTTACCAAGCTCTGTAGCATCACCAATAACAGTTGCTACCATGTAAGCCTCACCAGATGTTACAACTGAACCCATAAACACTTTTGTAAGTGATGTGAAGTCATCTGTTTCTGCATCAGCCATGTCTACAGCTGCTTCTTTATTCTCATCACGTGATTCTCCATTTAGAGCTGCCTGTGATACCTTTAACTTACCACTGATGATTAAACCATCAACAGGTACTTTATCACCTGCCTGAAGCAGTACTACATCACCCTTTACAATATCACTTGTAAGAATACTCTCTAACGCACCGTTACGCATTACTTTCGCATATGTCTTTCCATATTCTTCCTGCAACGCATTACTACGTTTCTGATTTCTATAATCACTCAAAACGCTAAAACCAGTTGCCAGTGCTACTGCAAGTAAGATGCTTACAATTTCAACTGCATCATTTTCTCCTGCAAATGCTGGATAAAATACACCAATAAGTGTCAAAACAAGTTTAATTGCTAATGCTCCAAGCAAAACAATGATGCAAATGTCTTTAAAAGCATCTTTAAACATGTCCAAAATTGAATCCTGCTTTGCTTCAGAAAGCTTATTGGTTCCAAAATCCTTTTTACTCTGCTCAACCTCTGCTGGTGACAGTCCATTGAGCTTGTCCTTAAAGTTCACATTTGTTTTTTCCATGATTGTTAGTGTCCTCCTAATTTTTTATCATGTCCTTTAAAATTTTGATTTTTAGTTAAATCTTTACTAAAAATCATATCAATAATATAATACTGTAGATGATACAGCTTATCAAATACCCACATGTATAAATATTATTAACAATGTATTAACTGCTACTACTTTGTCTTAAGTATCCTCCCTTCACTTTCTTTATTATATCACTTTTTATTGAAACTTTCAACATATTTTTACAATTTTTCAATATATTTTATAAAAATAATAATGGTACACGCTATATAATTGTGTACCATTATTATTTCTAACATGCTAATAATTTTCTATAGTCTGCAACCTTACTTGTCCAAAGATTCTTTACATCAATTGGTATTTTTGCTTTATTCAATGCTTTTTCTAAGTTACTAACTGTATTATTGCTAAAATTTCTATCGACTGTTAATATTAGCAATGCTTCATACTTTTTATCCTTTATGCTAAGTTCTAATAACACTGTAAGTCTTTCAACTGATTCTGCTTCCATTATTTTTCTCCTTAAAATATAACTGCACCACATTGAATATGGTGCAGTTATGGAAGCTACTATAAACTATTTACAGTGCACTGCCATCATGCAGACTCTGCATATAAGCTGCATTTGCTGCTTCGATTCTCTTAGCCTCATCCTTACGTACTTCTCTATACTGATTTTCCATCTCTTTGTACTGCTGAATACCATTCATAATAGTGTTCCATGCATACTCAATATCGTCTGCCTTAACTGCACTAGTATTAGCTAACTTCTGAGACATCTGCAACTGCCCTACTGCATTCTCAGCATTTTTACGTACAAGAACTGAAGTTGCTTCGTCAAGTGCTGCTAATCCCTGTGCCTGAATACTCTGCTGTTTTGCAATGACACTGTTTACTAAGGCTGTCTTAAATGCAGGCACTGTTACTATAAATGCACTGTTAATCTTTCTTGCAAGGTTAGCATTTGTCATCTCCTGAATCTTAAAAGTAGGAATAGACTGAAGTGCTACTGCTTCTGAACCTCTTAAGTCTGCTGTTCTCTGCTCCATAAGTGTTAGAGCCTGATTGATATTCTGTAATTCAAACTGAATATCAGGATTCCCTGTTTCTTCGTATTCTTTCTGTCTATCATCTCTGTACTGCTCAATCTCTTTACAAGCCTCTTCAGCTGCCATAATTGTAGCTACCATCTGTCTGTATTCTTCTTTAGCTGCATCATACATCTTAGCAATGTCTGCATTAGAATTTTTAATCTGCTGCTCATAAACAGACAACTGTGTACAAATTTGCTCCATTTCAGAACCAATTGTTCTGTACTTTCCTACAAGTCTGTTAAGCTTTTCCTGAGCTGACTCTTTAAATCTGTCAAAGAAGCTCTTCTTAGCTGTTGCTGATAACTCCTGCAAGCTCTTAATCTCACCAATGTCAATTTTCTTCATGACTTCAAGAAGTGAATTTACAAGCTTAGATGTATCATCAATTGTAGTAGCATCATATTTTGAAAGTACCTGGTCTGCCAGCTGAGCCATCTTCTGTGCAGGCTCCTTACCAAACTCAATAATAGATGTTGTATTATTAATATCAATCTGGCTAGTTAACTGGTCTACAATGCCACTTTCCCTAATTTCCATCTCATACTTCTGCTTAGCAGTTGCTAAGTCAAATTGCTGACGTGTCTCCTCTACTTTTGAAAGATTAATCACATCTTCGTTCTCATTAACACTTACTGTTGCTACTGCTGTATCAGGTTTCTTAATTGCCATTTGTTTATTTCTCCTTTTCAAATTATTAAATTAAAATTATACCTAATATACCAACTTGTTATATTCAATGTATGCCTTATCTACCAAAGAGTTTGCTAAAAAATCCTTGTTTCTTAGGCTGTTCCTTATTGCTTGAATCAGTTATTTCAATGTTACTTGTTACATGCAATCTGCTTGTATCAATTTCATAGTTTGCTTCTCCAATTACATTTGTATCAAATACGAAATTAGGTCCTACTAAGTTTTCAATACTTGAGTAACCTGTCGGCACAAAAATTAGCACATCAAAGCCAAGATTCTGCAATAATGCTAATAGTATCATATTATTTATATCAGGCATATTTTGGTCTTTTAATATAAGTACTAAATTTGGATTATATGTATAAAACTCAAACCATTGAATGTTCTGTAATATACTCATATGCAAGTTTAGACCTATATTTAATACAGCATCAATAAACTCTTGTTCTGTTCTGAATAGCTTCTTGTTTACTTTGTTATTAACTATGATATCCTCAATTTTGTCCAGTATCATGTCCTGCTTATTCATGTCAAGAAAGCTGTAGCTGTAATTTCTACCTGACTTTATTCTTTCTCTATTAAGCTTACCATTCTCAAAGAAGGGCTTTTGGTCTTCAAATCTTGTGCAGTTAACATCTGTTCCTCGATGTATATTACAATGAATACCTGCTTCAGTCAGCATACCTAACTCTGCTTTATCTCTACATAACAATGTTTTTCCGCAACAATACTTTTGTATCTCTGATACAAATGAATTTGCATCACCGATACATCCTTTGATTACCCTGAATAATGTAGGTATTACCGCTAAATTTCCCCTTGCTTCAAACCCAGGTCTTAAGTATAACTCCTTATTCCACCATAACTTTAATTCATCATAAGTTGTATTGAAGTCTATTGTTGTGCATGAACTAAATTGCCCAGGCTTATACATACCAAGTGTATCGCCATTAAATAGTGTGTCATTTACCCTTCTCTCAGCCTGTGCTGCCATTGTTGCTGCACTGTCTCTTTTATCAATAAGTGGAATAGTAAATAGTTCATTTGATATATTTAATTCTAATGTTCCCAAACCATTTATTTGTACTGCTTTATTTTTATCTGAGCATGCTACTACTACAGAGATATCAGTTATCTGTGCAAGTATTTCAAGTATTATTATATCATTTTTATTTGCATTACCATAATATACTATGCAATCCGGCTTGCCTACACTGTATATAGTATTAAGACTGCACACAATATAAACTATTTTGTTGTATAAAATTTGACCTGAAAGTGCTCTATTCTCACCCTGATTAAATATTGTTTTTATGATTTCTTCTACTTTATTATCTGTATCTTTATCACCTAATTTTAAGAACTGCATAAGTGTAAAGATAATATAGTCATGCTTACTATTTGCAAATCTAGGTATATTACTAGTTTGCTCGTATGTAGGCTTAGGAAATCCATTATTAGCCAATAACCATTTATTGTTACTTGTACAATTTTTATTTAGTTTAGCATAAAAATTGCATGTATCAATATAATTATTCATACCGACTACATTTACTTTTACGATTTTGTTATCAGTATATAATGCTTGCTCTATTTCTTCCAGGGATTCATATTCACAAGTTGCATTGTTGCTAATTACACTAGTTTGTGTAATTTCTCTATTATTTCTTGTATACTTTATATTTTCATAAGTACCAAAGGCTATAACCTGTACACTAGCTTTTTTGTCATTACTATAGTTATCAATTTCCTTGCTAATCTCATCATTATTGAAGGTCTTATCAATAACTAATACTGTAGCCCCACAATCAGCTAATACTCTAATGAATATCTTTTCATGTTTTGACATTTCATTGTTAATGACAATTCTCACTTCTTCATGTTTATCCAGTTTGTCAATAATACTTGAAAACTCATTTGCACACCAATACAATAATTTAATTTTGAAATTTCTTAACTGAGTATCACTCGTAAACCATCTTGATGTTCTATTATGTATAGAACCATTTATGTATGTAAATAGCTCATTCATAGTGCTTACTACACTACTTCTTTTGCCTATAATTTCATTACTGCTTGTAGGAGCTGAAAATTTACTGTCAATATACAAATCACAGTTATCTATTATATTAAATACTTCTTCCTTATTAGATGTATTTATATCATCTATCACTATGATTGTGTTCTTTTTTAATAGTGTACTTAATTTATCATTAACAGTAATTATCATCTTTTTATTTCCTTTCAAAATATTTTAATTTCTACCATAAATATCAACTAGTCATAAAAATAGGATGTCACTTTATATAAATGACATCCTACTTAATAATATTTGTATACAACTTCCTTATTATCTTGTACCTGGCTTTGCTCTACCAGTTGATGTATTCATATCAACTGCTCCTATATTTCCACCAATACTTCTTGCTACATTTATAGCATCATATACTTTAATAGTAGGAGCTATCCAAACTTCTCCTGTTCCTCTAAATACATTTACAAGTCCTTCACCACTCATAGCTGAGCCTACAAGACTTTGTGATACTGGTTCTACACTCATTTGCACTCCACCAGTTCTTAATAATGCAAAGTTTCCATCTACTCTTAATATGTCATTGTTTAACTGAATCCTGTTTATTTCACACATTGGAACAGGACTTTCAAGGATTACAACACCAGGTCCTGTAATTAACTGCTGGAATATACCCTCTCCACCAAGCACTGCTCCACTAGCTGTTCCTGCCCAAGTAGGTTCTATAGTTACTGATGCTGATGTTGCAAAGAACATTCCCTTGTCACATATTATCTGTTCCCCAGGTCCAAGTTCCAGTGTTAAGAAGTGCTTGAAACTAGGCTCAAGTACTAATATTCCTGAACCATGATATTCAGGCATTACCACTTTTTCTCCAGTTAATTTACCAGTGAACATCTGACTTACTAACTTGCCTGCACTATTAATTCCAGTGCTGCACTGAAGTGGTCCTTGGAAGTAGCTCATTGCACCTGACTCAATCTTAACTCCGTTATTGTTAATAATCAATCCTATCTGTCTGCACTTAATATTTTGTTCGTTCATAAACCACATTGCTTGTGCACCATATACATTTTGACTACCAAGTAACTTTTGATATTCAATGATTTCAACATCAAGTCCATACTGTGGATAACTCTCTTTTGTGATTAACTTAATGTTTTCTCTTGTACCTATCAACTGACTATACAATCCTCTCTGACCCTGCTGACCATGCATACCCTGATTTGGTTGTGCTGGTTGCTGTGCAGGTTTCATCCCAGGATTAGGTGTCTTACTTACATTTACTCCTTCATTCATTCTGTCCATTAGTGTTGTTCTCCTTTATTTGTTAGACTTTGAAACATAGTTATTATGTACATTACTATCATTGCAAGCTGTATCAAAAACAGTACAGCCAAATGTATCAATGGAATATTCAAACTTAAAAATGCTGTAAACAATACAATCATTTTTGTTGTACACCAAATACCTGGTATAAAAGATATAAAGCACAACAGCCAAACTACTATGTTTGTTGCTGTACCTGTATAGTTTTTAATGACTGCTTTATTTATACAGTATACTATGTTTGGTATACCAAATACTATTAGTATGTATAACATCAATATTAGTAAGTAAAATATTAAAATTATTCCAAGTCCTATTCCAGTATATCTTGATATAAACTCCGGTATCACATTATTACCTATAAGTTCTTTGATGTTTTCATATATGTCTGCCCTAGAGATTACTGTAAATATATTATTAAATTTTCCTATAAATCCTAATACTAATGATGCTAATAAATCAAATAAAATTCCAATCCATATGTAACTATAATATTTCCCAAGTTTATCAAATGCTAATCTCATGCTCATTTATATTTCCCACTTCCATAACTAAAAATTAAATTGTTAATTAACTTTATTATAATGTAAAAAAATCGGAGATGCTAATATTCATCTCCGATTACTCTTAATTTTTAATGCTTATTTTCACTTAGTATTTGTTCTATTATATCAAATGTCTGTAATGGGCTATCTATTCCACCACTTACAATTCTTCCACTTGTTACATATCCACATTTTACTAAGTCACCATGGTCGGGTATAATTGCATAGTCTGCAATTGCAAGCATTGGTAAGTCAAGTTCACTGTCTCCGCTTGCTACCAGCTTATCACATCCTAATCTATTTTGCAACCATCTAAGTGCTATTGCTTTACTAAAGCATTTAGGTATTGCATATACCTTATTTTTCTGTCTTACAAATGTCAAGTCAGGGTACTTACCTATCAAACTTCCTATCTCAAAATCATATACCTCTGGGTTAGTTGTTTTGTTAAAGATGTATTTGTTATCAATAAATTTTGACTCTCTTGATACAGATGCAAGCTCTGCCATATCCAATGCACAATCAATTAAATCAAATCTATTTATATGTTCCTTAATGTATGTTTCCCAATCTTCCATTGGTTTCCCATACTCAAGAATTGTACCCCCATTACTTACTATTGCAAATCTTGTTTTTATACCTAAGTTTATTCTCTCAAACTCTTGTATACTTCTTGTTGTTACTGGTACTACATTTACATGCTTATTCTTATTTAAGTCATGTAACTTACTTATTACCTTATCTGACATGTAACTGATTTCTTTGTCATCTTTCTTCTCAACCAGTGTATATCCTGATACAGGTACTTGCTCTTTGATAAACCTGTGAGAGAATATCATTGTCCTATCCATGTCAGTTGCATATAAAATGTTCAAATCAATATCCTCTCTTCTTTATCTCTTCTGTGCGTTCTCTTAAATATTGTTTAATCCACTTCTTTAATAGTACACACCCTAACACTACTGTTACTACTGCAAATAATGATGCTGTAATTGTATACCCAAAATCTGCAACTATACAAGAGATAAGTGGTCCAATTACAATTAGTAAAGTTGCTAACATTACTCTTAATTTAGTACTTTTCATAGTTTGCTGTTCCTTCCAATTTACCATGATAAGGTATAATTATAAGCTGCTGTATTTGGGTCAATTCCGCCACTTGCAGTAATTTCCTCTGATCTTAACCAATCCCACAAGGACTCATTCATAATCATACTAGGTACAACTGTCCTAAGGTCAGGAAATGAAAGATGGTCTTCTCCACGAGAAGCTGCATCTTTTAGCATGTTTACAAGCTCCTGAGCCTCTTTATTTGTTTTAGCTTGGTCTGTTAACTGTCTAAGTTTTCTACCAAGTGGTATTCTTTCCTCTGTTACGTTATCCATCTTTCATTGTCTCCCTTAAATCTTACTGCTCTCCATTTAACCAAGCTGCAAACTGTGAAAGCACACTTGTATATAACTCGCTGTCGGATGCGTTATCAAGTTTTTCTAACTGCACAAAACCTGTATTATCTCTGTCTCTTCCTTCAAGGTCATCTAATTTCTTAAGGTATTTGAAATTCTCTCTACCTATTCCAATGAACTGAATAAACACATTTTCTTTAGATGCCTTCTTGATAATATCTGTTGTCTCAAATTCATCACTGTTTTCTCCATCAGTAATGAATATAACAAATGTAGGCTGGTCATCACTAACAATTGCATCACCTGAAACTTCCTTTGTTACCTTCTTTTTACCAAAACCAAGGAAACCACGTTTTTCAACCACTTCAGAGTGTCTCTCTCCAAAGATAATTGCCTTAAGTACATTTGCATAGTTTGTACCGCCCATAGAATAATCTGAGCTAAGAATTACTTCATTAACGTAATCAGCATAGTTCTCAATTGTAAGGTCCTCGAATTTTCTGCATCCATTCTCAAATAAGTACACATCAATTGAACCATTGTCATCAAATGTTAAGCCAATAGGAACCAATCTATTCAAGGTGTCCTGTACTGTGCCATTACCATATAAACCTCTCATTGAGCCTGAGTAATCCAATGCAACCACAACCTTAGCCTTTGTGCTTCCAAGGTCTACGTTGTTCTTTTTACTAAGGTCAACTACTGTTTTAGTAAGACTTACTACATGTTTTTCAAGATTAACTTTATCTTTTGATAAGCTAATCTTACTCATTACTTCGTCTTTCAACTGTTCTTCATTTTTCTTTAAGTCTACCATTGTTGCTCCTCCAAAAATTTTATTTATCATAAATACAAAAATGTTTACTCCTAAAGTATTTATTCTTACTAGTTGTTAAAGTTAGAAACTCCACAAGCCCACATCCATAGGATAGATTGTGTCCTTAAGCTCATGTATTCTCCGTCTTTTAACAGCTTTCTTACCTCATTTTTGTCTAACCAGTAAGGCTGTATTTCTTCATCTGCTGATGTACTCTTTTCAAATGTACCATCTGCTATGCATACTATTGTATTCACAGCTTCATCTGAAATTCCAACAGCTGTAATAGCTGGTGATAATACGTCTAATACCTTAATCAACTTTAATCCTGTTTCTTCCCACAGCTCTCTTGTAGCTGCCTCTACACAGTCCTCTCCGTCATCAATTAAACCGCCAGGAAAGTTATATACCCACTTATCACATGCTAATCTAAATTCCTTTGCTACAAGTATTTTTTCCATATCAGGACTAAATGCAATAATTCCAACTGCATCTACTTCCTTATTCTCAGATTCAAATTGTTCTTTTGTAAGTTCTGGATTTCTACTTATGAACTCATATTTCTTTTCATTACCATCAGCATTTGTGTAAGATGCCTCATACATATTTAAGAAATGATTTTTCTGAAGTTGTTTAATGCTATTTAATTTCATTGTTATGCTCCCTTAACAAATAATCTTGATTCTCTCTGAAATTCTGGCTATTGCTTTCATGTATTCTGCAAAACCAATGTTAATACATGCGATTACATTGAGTACAATTACTATAAGTAGTATGCTCATAATAATTGCTATTGTTATTTTTTCATCTTTCTTTGTCATACTATCACCTCCAAGTGATTTATCATTTCTAGTACTATGCATCTGCACTGAGCTCTTTGATAATACCACAAACCTTGTAATGACCTAAATCCCATCTCATTGTAGGAATTTTTTTCTCCTTACAAAGGAGTAAGATGTGCTGAATATCAGGGTCATCATCACTAATATCTTTGTTAATTAACACTTTCCAAGGCACTCTTCTTAATAAGACTCGTGTTGTCTCCCCAATTCCAGGCTTAACCTTTTTATAATCAGGAATATTGAACAATTTACAAATGTCAAGTGTGATGCTCATTCCGTCCCAGCCTTCTTCAAGTGGAAGCCCATTTTTAGATACTGTTCGTGCTCTCATATCTTTAAACTCTTTTGAGACTTCATCAATAAACTCATTAGACTTATCAATGTTCTCAAATTTCTTAAAGTAAGCTGCTCCATGAAAATCACCTGCATCAACATTTATATACTTGTTAAGAATAGTTCTGCTTGTTAAACCACTTACTGTACTGTTTAAACAGGCACTTGGTAATAAGTAGTCTTCATGTGTTCCACAGTATGGTGTGATGTTTGCAGGGTCTGCTAATACCCATAAATCATCTCTAAGATTTTTCCATTTGTCATCTTTCTTTTTTAACTCTGCCACTGCTTCTGTAAGCTGGTTCTTAATTGCACCTTTTCCTGTCCACCCATCTACAAAGAAAAAGTTTCTCACATCCACACCATTGCCTATTACTTCTTTATCATAGATGTAATTCATTGCATTTTCATCTATTCCTTTGTCACGAATAATTGAAATTGCATAATGAGCGCAATCAATATTGTATACCTGCTTGATGTATCTCTTAATAAGGATTCCTACAGGAATGCCTGCACGAGCTAAACTAATAATAACTGGATATCCCATACTATTTCCAATAGCTCTGTTCTGCATTAGCTCTGCTACTCTCTGAATATCAAGTGCAATTTCATGCTTCTTGTCTGCTAATGCTTTTTCATAGAGTGCTTCATACTCTTCTGAAGGTGCCTTTTCTTCTGGCAACATCTCACTGTAATGCACCCCCATCTGAATAAGTTTTTCCCTTACTTCTGTGGGTACCTCTTTCATGCAACTGCTCAAGTCTTTAAGTAATACTACTGCATCATCTTTACTATAGGATGTTTTTACTAATTTATTCATTCTATGTCCTCCATTTTTCTAAATACTCACCCAAATCTTATCCAAAGATACTTTATGCTATTTTCACACTCTATATAGATGTCATATGCTTTGTCAGATGATACTTCCATGTGCGGATAGTCACCTAGTGCTTTATTAAAAGCATCTTCAAAAGAGTTTGCTTGTACTATACCTTTTAATTCTCCATCAAAATCATATATCTTGTATTCTTTCATTGTGCTATAGTGTTACAAGCATTAATTTACTTGTATCTCCTCCAATAATATTGTATAATGCATTATACAATGCAAGTATCTGTTTACCATTTGTACTATCTGTTACAAGCACTGTACAATCATATTTATTCTCTAAATTATAAATATATGTATCTCTGCTAAACTCATATGCACTAGGCACATGATATCTGGACTTTATGCCATCCTCAGAACCTTTAAGCACATCAATTTTACTTCTGGTTGTAGAATGACAAACCGTATCTAATCCTTTACTTTCTAGCATGTTTGCTAACATGATAGCAGGTTCCATACACTCCTCAGTACCTATAACTCTGACACTCTTGTACTGCTTACAAATATTTTCTGTTGTTTGTCTGAATTTCGACTGCATATCTGCATCTCTTTCAGTCCTACTCACTTTATGCCCTGTTCTGTTTTCAAAGAACACATTTTCATGTGGAAAAATACCTGTTACTCCACTATACACTCCAATATTATAATCATTTACTGTTGTGTCCACTTCAATGTTTGTTCCATCAAGCATTTTTACTCCGATGTCATCAATTTCTCCTGTAATGAGTGCAAATGTGTCTATACCTGCTACCTCAAACATTCTCTGCATGGTTTTATTTTGCCAGTTACATACACTTGCTACCCCGTACTTGATGTCTCTAATTTTGTGTCCATCCTTGTCCAAGTTATGCTGTGTTTCAAATGCATTGATGAAGTTAAGAATTGTATTTCCTGTGCTTATTTCATCTTCAACGAATAGTATATAGTTGTAATTGTTGAAATCAAATTCACTGTCTTTTTCAACAAGCAATTTCTGAGTTGTTGCATGACTGTGTGTTTCTTCAAATGTAATTACCTGTTCACTGCCTGGTACATCTTCTCTTGTTGTATGTAATATAAACCTTGCTTTATCTACATTATTTCCAACGATTGTTCCAATTGCAGTTGCTGTCTCAGCAAATCCAATAACGAGTACTTTCAAATCTTCATAATTATCCTTCTTTGAAAGTCCTGTGTTTACCTCATTGGCTAATGTTTTACACATTTTAATCATGTCTGATGCCTTACATGGTATATGTTTGCACTGTTTCTTATTTACAAATAAAAAATCTCTCTTAGGATTATTACTTCTATGTTCCACTGTGATACTTTCCAAGTATCTGTGTCTATCTGTAATATTCTTTATGTATGTTCTTGTGTCTTTGACTTCACTCATTTCCTTCATGCTTCATTCTCCTTAATATGTAGAGTGGTACAAATATTTCAATGTATATTTGTACCACTTCTTTATTTATAATTATATCATATTTTATTGAAATTTTCAAGAAATTTTAGAATAAATCTCTACTTACCTAATATTTCTTTTATTACCTGACAGTACTCATTGCTATTATTGTTCTTTTCGTGTTCTTTTACATATTTCTTAAGCATACTATGATATTTCTTAGTACCAAACACCTCATTATAAACCATTGTACTGTCAACCTTAAGTGCATAATACAATGCTAACTCCAAATTATCATTTATATCATCTTTAAACATATTTGTTAATATACTGCTAACTTCTTTATTAAAAGACTTTGCATATAAAAGCTTAGTGTAAATTGAAAATCCTTTAGATGCTCTTAGAGTTTTTATGTATCTACTATAAAGATTATCTACTCTAAATAATTCGAGTATATTACTGCATACACTGTCTTTTTCACCACAAACTCTTTTTATTGTATTCAACTCTTTTAGTATAGCATCTGTGTCATCTGTGTATATATCACCCGACAATATGTTTAGCACTAATTTTGAATCAGCATTTTCTAAGCACTTATCTGCTTCTTCAACTATGTAATCAACCATTTCATCATCAAATTTTGCTCTTAATGCAATGTTACAATCATTAAGAAGATAGTTTGATGCATTTGATACTGAAAGTCTTCCGTTCTGTGTATCAAGTGCTATTCCATGTTTTAATATTGCAATAACTGCTATTGCTTTGTTTTTATCAGCTATCTTACAACTATATAATGTACTTGGCATTAATCCTAACTCTTCCTTGTTGATTTCATATGACTTTTTACGTGGCTTACTTTTATCTAGAAGTATATTGTAATCAGTAATATGAGTTGGAGTAGATTTTTCTATGTCACAGCTTTCATCTTCTAAAGATTTATAATAAGCATTCTCATCTTTCAATATATCAATAATATCAAGTCTAAGTATTAAAGCGTTTCTATCAGTTTCTTTTACATCAAAAATTTCCTCAACATAACCATCCTTTACATTCTCTGGTTTTATATTACAATATTTTTCTAATGCATCCCTCAGTTCATCCAAGTCACATTTATAATCTTTCTGCCATGCTGTATTCTTTTCCTTAGCAGATATTCTACGTTTAGATGTTGTAATACTGTCCTTAATCCTATGTACAGCTTCACCAGTCTTTTCAATATCATATACTGTATTATGCAATTTTGCTTTGTAATTCTCATCAGTAGGATTAAGCTTAACCTCAATCTCAAGTGTATTCTTTAAAGTGTCCATGCAATTATTGAGGGTTTTCTCCTTATCATTGATAGACTCAATCCAACCAGTGAATGCATTATGATAACCCTCTATTTCTTTTCTGCTCAGGTATGTAACTAATGTACTATGTGTAAATACGCTGATTTCAATAGTATTATTTTTATCATTATAATGACTAGTTCTAACTTTAATAAGATAACGTGGATCATCTGCTGCTTTTAGTAATTCATCTATAGCATTTAATTCATTGGTACAATCTTTCTTAAGCTTTATCAATCTTTCCAATGTGTTATCACATAACTCAATGTTTTTATTTATATATTTCTCTCTATCTGCTTGTAATTTCTTAAGTCTAGCTTGTCTTTCCCTTTCTTCTTGTTGTCTTAGCAGTTCTTCTTTCTTTGCTCTTTTAATCTCATCCCTTGCTCTTTTTTCGTTAGTAACTTTTTCTACTCTACCACTATCTTCAGCTACCTTGTATAAGCTTTCAATATCAAAGTCTATTACTATTCTTCTTTCATTATCACTAAGTTTGTTGAATGTTAGTATGTTAATTAATTTGTCTGTAATTTCTTCACTTTCTCTTGATTTATCACACTCATTGTATATAATTCTTACTCTATTGCAACTTCTGATATCATCAAATGTTCCTTCTTTTATGTATATTCTATATCCCAATTTACTAAGTAATGATTTTATTATACTTTGCACCTCTTCATCATACTCATTGCTAAATGCAATGTTTAACAATGCTCTATACTTAGTCTCCTTTCCTAGAACAATTTGACGCTCATAGCTCTTAGCAGTGTACATTCTCTTTCTTCTTAAGAACTCAATTATATCTCCATTTAACTTTTCATCTATTTCATCAAGATTATCTTTTATATAATCAATGACTGTATCTGCATCTCTTGTTGCTTCCTCAATGAACCTTAATTTATTTACTAAATCGAGTGCATCCTCTGCTGTCTTTGATTCAACTATGTCAACTACTTGTGTATATTCACCAAGTATGCTAAAGTCATCTGTCTTATCTATATCTTCATATGTATTAACAATAATGTCTCTAACTGATTCATATATTCTATTAGTATACTTAACTTTGTTAATGATTCCTATACTATCTCTTAAATCAAAAATCAAAGTATCAGTGTCATCATACTCATATAGGTTTGTTACTCTACCTATTCTCTGTTGTAATTTCTGTATTGAAGATGTAGCTGACATCATTAAAGCAAAGTGTGTTCTAGAAGGATGTATGCCCTCATCTGCCATATTGACTGCAAATATTATATCTATAGTGTTTGGTAGAGGGTCTTCTCCAAGCATACCTCTAATCTCATCTGCTTCCTTATCACTTTTGTCAGATGTCAACTCCATATATCTATATTTAACGCTTTTATTGCCCCATGCCTTATAAGCAGAAGTAATTGCTTCTATAACAGCATCTTTATGTTCTTTTATAGCTTCTATCTTGCTAAAGAATACAAACACTCTTGCTCCATCTTTTAATGGTAGTGTTGCACTCTCAACTATATAGTCTCTGATAAGGTTTGCCTCATCTGAGCTAAGCTTTTTATACCTCTTCTCAAGTTCTTTAATAAATTTTAATGTTACTTTAGACTCTGTATCCAGCTTTTTTAGATTGTTGATCTTGTCTATTACTGATTTATCGTAACTAAGCACTGCTGGAACATATTTCACCTTTCTTGCTACACCGTCTTTTATAGCATCTACATGGTTATACTCTATTACATTATCCTTACCTACTAACTCATATAATGCATGTATGCCTGACAAATTGTTGTATTCAGTAGCTGTCATTGTTATCAAATACTTACTGTATATCCACTCACTATCATCCACAAAAGTTTCTCTACGCACTTTACCAAATGCTTTATGTGCTTCATCCATTAGTATGACTTTTACATCATCAGGATTTATGCCAAGACTACTTAAATGGTCTGTAATTCTTATTTTTCGACTAAGCTTTTCATAGTTTAACCATATGATATTTTGAGCATACTTAAACTGCTGCATAACATTTATCCTAAGATTACTTAATACACCTTTAGGTCCAAGTACTAAAATTCTATCTGATTCACTGCCTATTAGATGCTCTAATATATTCATTGCAATGTAACTCTTTCCACCCCTAGTGAATACATTCAAACCTACCTTATGCTCATTGTTAAGTTTCTCAAGTGCCTCATCTGCTATTTTTGTCTGATAGTTAAGTTTTTCCATGTTATGTATCTCTCCTGAAATTGTTACTTCTCTACCTGTATAGGTAATTCAAGATGTGTAACATATTTATCCTTGAATCCTATATAATCATCAATGTTATACTCTTTATCTCTATTCATACAATCTTTTAAACAAATGTCTGCTATATTTAAACCATTAGTGACCTCGTAATATAATCCACCTGACATCCGAGGATTTACTTCAAGTAGCATCATCTGTTTTTCATTACTATTTACATTACTATTGGCTTTATATCTGAACTGCACATTGTAAGGAAACTTAAGTCCAAGTATATCACCAATTTTACAACACAATTCTGAAATTTCAGAATTGTAGTATATATGCTCTATCCTGCCTTCTTCTTTTGCCCTGCAAATTGCTATAAAGCCATGCTTACTATTATAGCAATCCACGCTTATTTCTGGACTATCAAGTTTCTCCATTATAATTAATCGTTCAGTTCTATCTGCTGTAATGACTGTTCTAATAGCCTCATCTGTTGTCATCTTATTTACTCTGAAACTATTTAAACTATCAATTGTTACAGGTGTATCATCTATTGCTCTGAAACTAGCACCACCCTCGTCTGAATCAAATTTCAGGCATAAGTCATTTTTATACCTATGTTCTAACAGTGTTCTAGTGACTTCAATACCATTTTCACTGTTTATATACATTGGAATATACTGTTTAAGTTCTTCATTCTCACTGAGTTTCTGGTATACCTTTGCCTTACTCTCCATAGACTTTAATGTCTCATATCTTTCTGTAATTAAGAAAGTTCCTGACATTGCAAAATCTTCTATGCGTTTTGTAATGTCACTAGAATGCTTTTTAACAAAGAAATAGTCCACCTTATACTCTTTACAAAGATTTAACACCCACTCTACATAGTTATTCATAGATTCTCTATGATTCTTTGTTTCCACCCAATCCTCAACAATAAACTCATCAACGTAGTCCTTATATGCATGATTTTTATTCCTGGATGATGCAATTATTTTTATTTGATTTTTATTTCTTTTCTTTAAGTCCTCAATTACCCATGCAATTGAGCTGAACCACTGATTAAAGTACACTACCTTTACCATATTTAAAACCTCACTATAAAATATTTTCTTTTAAATATATGTAAATGTTATTTACTCTTGTTTTAAGCATAAAATAAGTGATGCACAATTATTGTACATCACTTACTCACTTTGTTATTTAAAACTTAATCTCTTTTAATGCTTTTCTTACATCATTTATACCTGTCATACAGCTAACAAAGATTGAGTCTTCATCAATATATAGTGTCTTTATTTTAGCAGTAACAAGTGCATCTACTATTAATGCATATAGTGTTTGTGCTAATGGCTCATCATTACATACACTGTTATATCCCTCTATTGTTACATGATACTCGTATTTATTTTCTCCCTTTTCAACCTTTAATTCTGTTGTAACTCCATTATTCTTAAGTAAATTAATCATTTTACCTTTTACTTTAGAAAAAGATTTACGTCTAACTTTTGACATATCTGGCTTATCACCTGACATTTTAACGTTATCATAATAATTGTTCTTGATGTTTTCCATCAGCTCATGTCCAACATCAAAGCTCTGATGTGCTGATAAACCATTGTATTCTTTTCCACTGTCATTTATCTGCATATCAAATGCTGTCCTGTCTATAAACCCAGCTACTAAGCTTCTTCCATTTGTATACACTTCTATAAGATTTACACCAGTTCCTTTAGGTTGTCTCTTTTTAGGTGCAGGTGCTGCTTTTCCTATAAGTCTTCCATCTGATGTTAATGTCATATTAACTACTTCACATTGTTTGCTTATAACTGCCTGCTTAAGGTTGTCCTTGTACACATTCATTTTTTGACCTGTTGTTGTATCTTGAATTGTGTATCCAACTAACATTCCTTTTTCATCTCTTAATTTACTAATTGCTCTTACCTGTATCATATTAATGCACTCTCCTTTTCATTAAAATTCACCACGTTGAATTGCCATTGAATCAAGCATCTTTTGTAATTGTTTAGGTGATACTAGCTCACTTTCTGGTCTTAATGGTTTTATACCCAATGACTCATCAATTGAGTATCCTTTTCTTCTTAATTCTTCAAATGTGTTTAAGTCTCTATTAAATTTCTTACATAGGGCTGCATGACTAATATATAATTCCCCTCTGTATAATATTTTCTGACTTTTGCTTGAGCCTTGTATTTTTGTTGTTTTGTTTCCACCATTAGTAGGTGCGCCAATTATTTTTGGTTTGCTATATGGTACTTTCTGCTGTTTCTTAGCTTGCTCTTGCTGTCTTCTAAGTTGTTCTTGCTGTTCTTGCTTCTGTCTTATCTGTTTCTGCCTTTCTTCTTCAAGTTTTTTCTGATAATCTAAATAGTTTATTAACTTTAATTGAGTATCTCTATCAAGTGCTACTTGTATAAACTTTGTTCCATTAGGTGTTTTAATACCAAAACCTTTCTTAGTTGGATATGCATTGTCAAATGCATATCCTTGTATCATAACATTTACTATCTGAAAAGCTGTCACATTCTTCTGCTCACCCTCATTGCTGATTACGTTATATATGTCTAAATCTTTATTAAAGTTTACTATTCTAAATATCATGCTTATGTACACCCCTTACTTCAGCTTCAATCTTTTATAAATATCAACCTAATTTCTTTTTCGTGTATCTTTTATGGTAGTCAATAATAGCAATAAAAAGCACAATAGCTAGGCTCTGTGCTTTTTATGTTTTTAAATATTTATTTAGTCAAATCATCAAGCGTAGGTGTACCATCAGAAGTCTCAATACTCTCTGTATCATTTTGCATATCCCAATTTACATGGTCTAATACATTAAACTCCTCTTGCTCTGTTTCTTCATCTATTGTTTCTGTTGATTCTTCTACTATTTCATTTTCAACTACACTTGAATTATCTATATTATCAAATGTTATAGCTTCAGATGATTCTGTATCACTCTCTATTGTTTCTGTCTCTTCGACAGTGTTTGGCTCATCTACTGTGCCTCCAAAGAACTCTTTAAAGAATTTAACTATGTTATCTATAATGCTTGTTTTCTCTTCTGTTGTTACATCATCAACATCTGATGCCTCATCTAATAAATCTTGTTCTTCCGTTATTGTTACTACTGTATTATCTCCAAGTAAACTGTCATTTGTTTGTGCTAATATACCTAGCTGCTCTTTAACAGCCTGAGCTTCTTCTGTACTAGCTATTTTATCATATGTTCCTGTTATTTTTTGCCAAGTAGTTGTTATCCAATTCCAAATTCTTTCAAAGAAGTTCATTGCTTCTTCTGTAGTATCCTTTACTGTTTGAACTGTTTCTTTTATATCTTGATATGCGTTTTTAACATCATCCACACTGTACTCTTGTTTAGAAATGTCTAACATTAATTGAATTAGTGCATCCTTCTGTTCATCTGTAAGTTCAATCTTATTATTCTCAAGGTATGTTTCAAGTGACTCACTGATTTCCTCTGTTGATGTAAGTCCTTGCACAATAACCTCTTCTTTCACAGTACTCATTAATGTTGTTGCTTCATCCTGTCCTATATCTTCTGATAATTCCATTGTTTCAACCAATTCTTGTGATGCTAACTCTACTTTTGTTTCGTCTAACTTTTCATCTGTTACTGTTTCATATGCTTTAAATATGCCTGTCAGCGCCCCAGTACCTGACATTTCTTTAGGTGCTGCACAAACTACATTACAGTTTGTAATACCACTAGTCACAAGTGCATTCCTAATCATTTCACATGTTACCCAGTTTAAATTAACTGTTTTTATATGTATGCCTCCCTCATGAGTTGGCTCAATGTATGTACAGCTATATGTATGAGTACCTATTTGTTGAGGTGTTGCTATTCCATCTAAATAATGATGCTCATCTTCATTATTTACTGTTACTATCTCAACTTCGTTTTCATTTACATTAAAATAGTTGAGTATTAAAGTTCTTTGTTCGTCACTTAAGTCTGCCCCAAGTGTAACAATTTTTACTTCATCTGCAAATGCAGTTATTACTGTACCAATTAACATTGATATGACTAATAAAATACATATAATGCTAGCTATTAATCTATTACGCTTTGTTCTATTTTTCATCAATAGTCTCCTCCATAATTAAAATATATTAAAATTTTGAATAATGCAATAAAAAAGGCACCCCTCCAGGAGTGCCTTTCTATGTGTTATGCTATATTAAGACCACTTTAAGTATACTTCGTTAATTTCATCATACAGCATATTCATTAAATACGTAGCTGCCCCGTATTCAATTGTTTTTAGCTGAGTTTGATTAATGCTTGATAGCTTGCTTCCAAGTTTAACCTTTTTACCAAACTCAATCTTATATTTGTCTAACTGCTGAACTCTGAAATCTTTTGCGATATAATCAAATAAGTCTCCGACTGTCTCTAAACCTGAAAGGTCTATTGCATTGGATAGCTGAAGCTTTTCTATCTTATTCTTAGGGTCATATCCATAATAAGTAATGTTTCTTCTAGTCTTTCTGTTTGAAACCTTACCAACTTCTACTGCCTTATCAGCAACAGATGCAACTGGAATTGTTGACTCTTTGGTGTTCTTGTGCTCTTTATCCCCATTGCGAACTGCTTGTGTAGCTACTCCAATGACGTTTCCATTTTCATCTACACGTACAAGCGGAAGTTGCTTATTCTCACATCTAACAATGGCTTTACCTTCCCACCACTGCACCTTTGCATTTGCAATCTCTCCATTGTCACACATCTTAACAACAAGTGCTTTTTCAACTTTTTCTTTTGCCAAGCTTCCATCTGTTTCTGCAAGGTCATAAAACATGACTGCTCTACCCTGCTTATATCCTTTTACAATATTTAACATAATGTGCCCTCTTTTCGTTTATCTGCATTTTACTATTTGTCTTTCCTTAACCTTACATATACATTATAATTGAAAAATCACATTTTGTCAATACTGTTTTTATGTTTTTATTGAAACTTATTTTATAACAATTATATCCTCTATTCCATACTCTTCTATTTTGTCACAAATTGTTGCAAATTGTTTTCTCTGTACCTCTTGAGATGTAAACTTGTTTAAGTCTACATGCTCAATTTTATTTTTGTATGCAGGAAACCAATAACCTACTTTATCTCCAATAGTGCTATGTCTTTGATTATAATAAGTATCTATTAACACTAATTCGTTTAAACTCTTATCAAAGATGCCTAACTTTCCTGTATCTTTAAAGTCTTGTATTTCTGCTTCAGGTATTATTGCTACACGTCTACTTAATTTAGGCATGTTAAATTTAAAAATATCCAGCATACCCAGTAGTCCACCGCTGCAATTCATCATAGCCTGCTCTATTAGCTGACTTAGTGTTTTATCCTTAGTGTACTTTTCTTTACCAAGTTTAAAGAACATTTTTCTATAAGACTTTACATTTACTTTTGTCATGTTCTTACTGTTTGAACCAATTCTCCAACAGTCTCCTAAGTATATGTACTGTACACCTGTTTTTGTCTCATATACTCCACCAACTTTGAGTTCATTGACTGTTATTTCTTTAGTACCTGACTTAAACTCTTTATTGTTTGCATCTAACAAATATTGATATGTTTTACCTAATCTCTTGCTTTCGATGATTACCATGTCACATACTTGTCTTATGTTCTTGTGTGTAATTGTCTTGTCATCTCTTAGAGTCACAATCCTATTATTAAAGTATATACCTGACCCCATCTCACCAGTTGCTGTTGAAAACACAACTGTATCCATGTCTTTTACTTCAGTTCCAAAGTAATCTTTAATTTTTCCCATCTTTAATTTTTACTCCTTAATGCTTGCTTCATGTGTACTCATGTTTGAATCCTTGGATTTCTTGGTTGTTTTACACATACTTACTTTACCTCCCTTTATATAAGAATGATGCACTGTGTTTTACCTCTAAATCTATTGCCTGACCTTTTAAATATTGTGCTTCGTATCTATAATACATGTCTATACTCACTTCTTATTTTATTTATTATAATTATACTATATTTATACCCGTTTGTCAATATTAATTGAAAATTAAAAAATAGGAAGTCTAAATCGTAAGCGAATTAGACTTCCTATAAGTTTTTATATTTTAGTTATTTGCCATAAAGTTTATGTACATTGCTCTTGCCTGAGCCTCATCTGTAACTCCCATTGACTTAGCTGTTTCAAAGAATTGCTCAAATGACATCTCATCATCATCTTCACTGTCTAAATCAATTTCATCATCACTGTCATCTAGCTCAAAGCTATCATCTTCAATATTGATGTCATTCCCTTCATCTATATTGTCATCAATATCTATTAACTCATCATCGTCCACTATGTCAGCTGTTGTATCTACACCAAAGTCAATGTCTAATTCATCATCTTCAATGTAATCTTCTGCTTTTTCTCTTTGTAGTACTCCTTGATGCACTGTACCTAGCATATAAACTGCTCTGTCATCTATCAGTGCTTTGTACTGTGACACATCTTTCACACCTGTCATAATTAACTTTCTAGCTGCTACATATCTATTATATGTGTCTTCCATAGAAGTTTTTAACTTGCTATCTCTAACTCTTAATATGCTATCACTATAGTCATGATATGCTGCAAGTTCCATTAACTCATCATACAACTTGGTGTCCTTAGCATTTGTATTTGTTGTTGTAGCTACCATCAATGCTCTATCCATATTACCTATAGGAAGTATTGGCATTGTCTTTACTCCATCAAATACTTTTTTACCATCTCTATATGTAGATGTCAATCTTGTCATTGTTAGATAGAATATTCCATTAGGCTTATACATAGATATGTTAAATGCTACATTATGTGATGAGTAGCTGTACATTGAATAGTCCTTGAATGACCATCCTCCCTTGCTGTATAATACATCATAAAATTGATAGAACAAGTCAGATGGTAATTTATCAAAATTCTCTGCACTTGTTATAAGTGCTTCAGGTACTACAGTATCTCTCTTAATGTTTGTTAAATCGTATAGCTTGTCAGTTATATAATGCATATTGTATCTACTTGCATAAACTCCTAACAATGTGCTTCCGGATGTTAATGTGAATACATAAGCACCTTTACATCCATTCATGTATGGATTACTAAATTTAACTATCTGATTACTCTTAAACTCTGTTAATTTATATTTTCCTATATGGTATTCAGCTGTTCTATTAAGTGACTTCTTACCTGTCTGCTGTAACCAATCTTCATCCTTACTTACCATCCAATATGAATGAGATAGTTCATTGAACAATTCATATGTTAATAAATTAGGATTTGGTGCTACTCCTGCTGATTCTACAATTTGATTAAATTTCTTACTTACCAAGAATAACTGTGCTTCTTTTTCATCTTCTATTGTATTTATATCTTTAATTCGTCTATTTACATATGCTGTACTGAGCTTAGATAAATTATCAAAGAACTTTTCTGATCCACCTATGTTCTTCTTAATCTTCTTCAACTCACTTAGTAACTGCTCATACTTATCTATTTCAAGCACACTCTGACATTCAACCTCTATCTTTTCCTCTCCCTCAAGGTTGTCTGCTCTTTTATCATGTAAACTTAAATAAACTTCTTCGCAAGGAACATATAGGTAGCTGTCTTTCTTAGTAGTATATATGACTATACTATTTTTACGAATCATGTCATAGAATCTCTTGCCTACGTTATCCCCTTTTCCTAGAGCTTCATCAATTATTCCACTATGACCACTAATTGTAGACTGTTCACCTATTATATCACCAGAGTGTAAATATGTAACTACAGGTATATTATCATCAGTAGGTAACTGATTATCAATTACTATATTAGTATACATGTTACAGTCTGTCATATACCTTAAATGATTATTCATAAATACTACTATGAAGGTACCTTCTTCCAATGTATCCATAATCTGGTATGATATTTTTGATATTTTGTTGCATCCATCATCATATATTGGTGTGTTTATTACATAGAATGTATTTTGAAGTCTTAATACACCACTACTAAGAGGTCCTTGTAAGAAATCAGACATATCTTGCAAATAATTCACTGCTGCTTTGAATAATATGTGTGGCTCTTTTTGTTCAGTTGCCTCTACTATCTTGAAGAAATCTAATTGATTTTTATTAAATGCTATATCAACTAACTTCTTTTCATTCATAACAAAGTCTGGGTTGCTTTTACCTTCTACAGGTGTATCTATTTTTTCTCTTAGTGTTAATATAGGATTTAGATTAAGTAAGTTTGATTTTACACGTGTTGATGTTGAGTTGTCAGTGTTAATATTATCAAGTCTCTTGAATGGTGTATTAAAGCTGATACACTTTGACTCTGCTACTGAACCTGTCCATCCTATGACTAAACCTACATTTCTGAAAGCATCTGCTCCAACTAATTTAAGTGACTTAGGTGCATATACTTCGTCAAGTTTAACCTTACCAGTTGCTATATCTCCCAATGTATGTGAATCAAACTCTGATTTTGCAAAGCAGAATGCTCCAAGTTCTTCTACACCCTCTTCAATAGTTACTTTCTGCAATACATAACAGTCTGCAAATGCTTTTTCGCCAATAGCTCTTATATTACTAGGCATGACTAAATCATTAAAGCCTGTCTTTCTAAAAGCTTGTGGTCCTATAGATAATACACTGCTGAAATTGAAGTCTTTCAGAGCTGAACAATTGTAGAATACTCCATAATCTATTGTTTTTACATTACTTATACATGATTCAAGTTCTTTACACCATTCAAATGCACTTCTAGCAAATGTTGTGCAAGCATCAGAAAATGCTATATTCTTTAATTTCTTACAGTTTATAAAAGCATACTCATGTACTCTTTGCACATACTCACCAGGCAACACTTCTTCTAGTTGCTCACAACCTGCAAACAATCTGGCTGGTATAAGTGCATGTATTGACTGTGATAAATCTGCTTTTTTAAGATTACCACAATACATAAAAGCTCCTTGCCCTATGTCATTTATGTATTTAGATGTTGTTACTGACACAATAGGCTCAGTCTGAAATGCTCCTATTGTTATACCAGTTACTTTATATGTTTTTCCATCTTTTATAACTGTCTCTGGTATAACTAAATTCTCTGGAATTTCTGCATCTTTTGTAAATCCTTCTACATATGCTCTTCCATCTTTTGTAAAAGAGTAATCAAATAAACCATTTGATGATATGTTCTGAGTTAATGCTCTCTTTTGCTTAGCATCCATACTTTTTCTTGCTATTGCAATTTTTTCTTTCTTGCTATCTTCATCTCTTTTACGATTTTCTTTTGCATTATCTCTGTCTATTTGAGCAATTCTCTTTGCACTATTACTGTTTACAGGTGCAGATGTTGTTTGTGTTGACTGCTGTTGTTGAGTCTGTACTGGTTGCACTGTTGTTTGTTGTGGCTGTGCAGTCTGTGTCTGCTGTGGCTGTGCCTGTTTAGGTTGCTTTTGTTCTTCTTCTCTTAGTCTTTTACATTCCTTTTTAAGTGAATCCAGTTGTCTATCCGAGCATCTATTATTTCTTTCTATGAAATTAACTAAATTCTCTGCAAAGCTTCCTTTATACTTGCTATATCCTTTAGCTTCTGTAATTAAGTCTTTTACTTCCTGAGTAACAATATTCTTATTTGGATTTAACCAACTATCATAAGCCTTTTCTAATGCGTTTTTCTGCCTATAAGAGCATCTTCCTGATTCTTCTACAGACTTAACCACACTTTCTGCAAAGCTTCCTGCATACTCTTGTCTTGATTTAACCTTATTTATTAAATCTACTATATCATTAGGTAATGATGACTTATTAGATGTTCCTTGTACTTGATTATTTTTAGTTTGCTGTTGTGTCTGACTTTGTCTTTTCTGCTGTTTTTGAAGTGGTTTTCTTACATCATAAGCCCCATCTATTGCAGATACATGCTTTACACCCTTATCACCAGGCACAATTTTACCATTAGCTATAGCAAATTTCTCTGCAAACATGACTACTTGCTGTTCTGTTAAGTTTCTTGTCTGACCTAAGGAGTCTGAACAAAAATATCCTTGTGTTTTACCACTATTATCTTGCAACTCTTTTAGAACTACTAAAGACTGTGACTTTCCAACTACACCGTATCTATCTAAACTACCGTTGATACCTTTTAATTCACCATTGTCTATCTTTAGATTTTTAATTGTAGCTCTACCAGATTTTACAACATTTAATGCATCAGCATATGATACATCTCTAATTTCTGTTGAGTTGTCCTGGTTTATTGCAAGTATCTTAAATCCTGCAATATCTTTACCTTTTTTATATACGCCTACTACATACATATCCATGTTGTATATCCTCCTACTTACAAAGTTTATCTTTAAAATTTAATAATTACTAAATATTCTTTACAAAGTATTCTTAATAGTAGTTACAATTGATTAATTATTTTTTCTTATTTACTTCCTAACTCTTACAGTCTTATTGAGAAGTACATCTGCATTAACAAGCTGTACATCTCCATCAAGTACTTTGCTTATCAAATAAGCCTCACTGACTAGCTTTCTATTACCAGCTGCATCTTGTATTACAACATTAGTGTATCCTCTACTTATTCGCCCGTCTTTTGAAGTAATAGTAGGATGATCTACTCTATCTACTACGTATACCTTAAAACCTTTATTAGGTACATCAACTATAATTTCACTTGATTTCCCTGTACCATTGGACGTTTTAAATATTATATCAAGTCTATCTGTCGTGTCTGTTCTATCTGGAATGAATTTTACCTTACACCCCTCTGGTATTACCACTACATCTACAAGTTTTCTATCTTTATAATACCTCTCTCCTGTCTTTCTATTCACTAGTCTTTCCTCATAGTGTGGTATGTAAGCTGTTGATAACTCAGTGTCATCTAGTGTTTCAGGTAAATAAAGTGTATCTATATAATAATCTGTGCTGTACCAAGCTCTTGACAGTTTATTTACAGGAGGTAACTTCAATGTATCAATGTCACCCCTCATGTTTACCTTTGTTAATCTTCTGTTCTTAAAGTCTATATCAAAAGTGTCTAATCCTAGCATCTTCTGCTTGATTATAAATCTTTGTAAAGAGTCATTACTGTTTATATTAGATTGTTTTATTTTTAATTGAGTTGTTAATTCATTTCTTTTTTCAAGTAATTCAAAAAATTCTCTGGATGTTACATTAAGATTTGCTGCATGAACTATTACATCATCTCTGTCTCTTAACCTTTTATATATTCCACCACTTAAATAGCAGTTTGATATGCATGTTTCAATGAGTTTATTTGCACTAAATTCAATGTATATTTCTTTTAATGCTGCTGACCCATATCCTAAACTAAACTGTATGTGCTCGTAAGTATCAGGTATATGCACAATGTTTACATAATCATTAAATGATAAACAATATCCATCCATGTTTCTTAGGTTTGGTAGTACTATTTCATTACAGTATCCCTTATAATCTAATAACGTAGAACCTGATATTGAAAAATATCCAATTCTAGGATTTCCTATTACATAAGTTTTGTAGTCAGTAATACTCTTAAGTACTTTATTTAATTCATTAAATGACTCAACATCATACATTGTTACTTCTGTTAATCTATCTAGCTCATTATCAACTATAGATAGATGCAAATTTACTACATCTATTTTATTGAGTGCTATAGCTATCTTTAAATCTCGTGGTTCTACTCTAAGTGTATTGCCATTGAAATCTTTTAAGATATATCCAATAATCTTTTTATTGTAATTATATATTTTTTCTGTACATATAGCATATACAGTTTGCCATGTTTTTATTGTCTTGTTCCACAGTAATTTTTCTGGTGTTATCATCTTACCATTTCTACTGTATTTTGCTTCTTTATAAATGTCATATATAAGATCATTTAATAGTCTTCCTACATAATCTGATGCCATTGTCATATCTTCCTTTCAATGTAATCACAAAAATAAAACTACCCATAAATGATTTATGAGTAGTTTTATTCTGTCACTGCAATCTGCTTTTTATTGTTTAGTTTTCTTTTACCCCGTACATCTTTGCTAAACCTATTGTTTTTCGTGCCCAGTTAACATGAGTCTTTGCTTCATTCATTCTATTACCGCCTGCACTCTTTTTGACACCTGTTGTATTTGTATTCATACCAAGTATGTTCATTGCATCCTCATAGTCAACCTTGTTCTGAATAAGTGACTCGTGAATAAAGCTTAACTGACTAGGATGAATGCTTGTCTTACCAATAAACCCGTTTAAATGGTCAGCATAGAGCTCTTTCTTTAAACCCTCTGACCATCTTGTATCTTCAGGATGTTCTGCATTTTCAAAATACTCCCAAACTGGACCTGATACGATATAACTCTTTCCAAATACGTTCATAATATCATTAAGAACGCTTCTTACCACACCAATATCATAGATATCATCATTCATTGAACGTCTAATACCATAAACCTGACAAAAATCAGCTCCACCTACTCTAATGTTTAATACATTATTCTGAATTGCTCTAAGCTTATCATTCATGTATAATAAGTTGTCCATTCTGAGCTGTCTATACATTGTATTCTTATTTTCAATGATAGGCATCATGTATAAGTCTGTGTTTAACTCACTTTTTGCATAGTCTGCCACTTCAGTAAAAGTGTCAATAAATGAGTCACAAGTGTTTTTATCAAATTTAGGAATGTTAAAACCAGTTATGTACTTCAGGTCATCTCCCAGCATATTCTTAGTATCTAAAATATGCTGTGCCTCTCTTACTCTTATAAAGATTAATGGTACATCACTGAGTGTAATATCATTTGATTCAACTGCTTGTCCAATCTCTCTAATGGTATTTTTAATTGTTCTTTGACCAAACCCTACAAGGTCATCACCTAAGCTATCTTCCAAGTCAAGTACCATAGCCTTGACGAAGCTGTATTCTCCACTAATGATTTTCTGTGCAATCTTAGTGTTACTTGCAGGCATATAGAGCAGTGCTCCTACTGCATATTGTAATACTTCCTTGCCACTGTTTTTATCCCATTCCTCAGCTTCAACTGCCATTGGAATATTGTGATACAGATATTTACTTCTTCCAACATTACTGTAATCATATCTCATATTATGTATCTCCTAAATCTGCTCTACCTCAAACTCATTGTTCTGTGTCTCGCCTACCTCATCAAGAATCTGCATATCCTTATCAATCTGCTTGTCTGTCTGATACTTCTTAGCATCCGATTTATCCCAAGTGTTGATAAAGCAACCTCTTGCTCTTGATACACTTTTCACATAGCCTGTCTCTCTACTCATTTTGTTAGTCCATTTAATTACTCTTGCCATTGTATTCATCTCCTTTTCACATTACATTATATCACTTTTTATTGAAATTTTCAATATATTTTTTACATATTTATATAAAAATTTATAACATCTCTTGATGTTATTAAGTTTCTATTGCTTATTGGCTGTGTTAAATGTAATCCTCCTATTGTTCTTACACGTGAAAGTGCTACATATAATTGTCCACAATCCCAACAGTATGGGTCTAAATTAACTCTATCAAAAGTTTGTCCTTGGCTCTTATGTACAGTAGCTGCATAAGCTAGTTTTAATGGGTATTGTGTAAACGTACCAATGCAATTTAGATTTATTTTTACTCTACCTTTTGCTTCTTTTGGATTGTAATTATTTATATCCCATGTGTAAGGCTCTAACTCTACTATTGTTCCAGTATCTGTTAATATGATTACTCTATCTTTAGTTAGCTTTGTTACTGTTGCCAGTGTTCCATTCTGATAATCTCCTGATGAGTCATTTACTACTGTCATGACTCTACACCCAACTTTTAATCTAAGTACATCTGGTACAGCCTTATCTGAGTCTGCCACAGTGCCAGTAATCGTTGATTCATAAACAAATTCTTTGCTATCTAGCTTATTATACTCTATTTCATTCTTCTGGTTAACTGCTTTATTGGTTCCACAAATAAGTATTGCACCATCTATTTCATGCTTAATACTCATTTCATTAAAATATCTTATACCTCTATAATCTCCATGTCTTATCATGTTAAGATTACTTATAAAATCTATATCACTCTGTCTAACTACTTCATCTAATTGTATACATACAAAACCAAATGCATCCCAGTACTGTGACTGAAATGCAAATCCTTTTCCTAATCTATCTCTATACTTGTATCTTTCTAATACTTCTCTGTCTTTATCTGTTAATACTGGAGGAAGCTGAAAGAAATCCCCAACAAGTATTACTTGTACATCATCTTTACCATGCTGTCTCCTAAACCTATTTAGTGCAAATATTACTGATGCTATATAGTCGAATATATCTATTCTAACCATACTTATTTCATCAATAAGTAGTACATCAGCATCCTTCAATGTTAATGGTATTGACTTTACTGACTCTATCAATGGTTTTATAGGTAACTTAAACACCCTATGAATTGTTACCCCACCAATGTTTATTGCTGCAACACCAGTTGGTGCACACATGACTACTTGTTTATTGTTCTCCTTACATTTTTCTATGAATTTAGAAATTACATAACTTTTTCCTGTTCCTGCATCACCTGTAAGAAATACATTCATACCTTGTAGCATGTATTGTAATGCCAGCAGTTGCATTCTTTTTAACATGTTAAACTCCTATCTATAATGCTTGTCTCATATTCTATGATTATATCCTTTAAGTATGTAAATATATAATCTGATGATGATAACTTCCTCACAACATCATCGTCTGTGTCATCCTCATCAAAGTAGTCATAGAAATCATCACTGTGATTACCATGATTATTTAATCTGTTTTTCAAATATATACAAATGACTTTTGATAATCGCTGCTGCACTTTCTTTTCAAAATCAGTTACTACAATATAATCTTGCACGCATCTAAGTAACTCATAAACATATTCATCTGTATATAAGTCCATGCTATGTTTGTTCAAGTATGCTAATATATGTTTTGTGTAGTAATATCTATTTAGCACTGTTGAGCTCTCTGTATCAAATACTAATAAGTTGTACAAATCCTTATCAATGTCTATTTCCTTAACTATCCAAGATTTCTCTATATATGGAGTTGATATTTCATAAGTATCTATGTCTTTTTTAAAAAGTTTATGCTGATATTTTACCATATTATACAGTGCTTCTGTTTCATCTGGTATGTCTACTATAACTATTTTATTGTTATGCACTTTAGGTACATCATGTAGTGATGATATCATATTGTCAATCTTTATAATACCTATATTGCATCTATTTCCATTATAGGAGTTATATAAATATTCTCCATCTGTAATTCTATCAAAAAATACTGCTCTTGCCAACATTTGTTCTTTTATTTCCTTCCTAGTAAGTCTAATATTGTATTCATATCGTTGTTTTCATATATCTTTTTCTTTGTTTCAGTTAAATCAACTGTAGTATCTAATTCCTTATTAGCTTCACTAACAATCTCATTATAAAACTTAATTACATTTAATGATACTACTAAATACTCATAATTGATTTCATTAGTTAAGTAAAGATTCTTTAAATCCTTAACACGAGATAACGCTACATATAACTGCCCACAATCCCATGCATAAGGATTTATATTTACAGCATTGTATGTCTGCCCCTGTGACTTATGTATTGTTATTGCATATGCAAGTTTTAAAGGATACTGCTGTACTGTTCCTATTTCTCTTTTGCATAACTTAGGAAAATTTGATTTATTATCCCTATCAACATAGTACTCCTCTATTTTCCACTCGTATAATCCTATATTCTCTATTGCACCTGTATCAAACTCAACTGTAACACTATCTGCATTGATTGATACAACTGTACCTAAACTTCCGTTACCATAAACTAAATCATTGTTATCATTATAATCACAAGAGTTTACTAAAGTCATAACACGTGCTCCAACTTTTAATGGAAGTATCATTTCAGCATTAGTGTCTGTAATTTTAGCTGCTCCAGTTATTATTGCTTGATGAGTAAATAACTCACTAGGTAATCTATTAATCTCATCTATGTTTCTTTCAGTTACTGTATTGTTCTTACCATAAATATTAATTGCTCCATCTATAGGTGAACTTGAACAATTTTTCATTATATAGTCAAGTGCTGTTTTATCACCAAGTCTTAGCTTATTTAAGGATTGCATAAACTCTTTGTTTTCTTGTCTAACTACTTCTGTTAAAATTATGGTGTTAAGCCCTAATAATTTCCAATACTCGGACTCAAATGCAAATCCCATTGTTATTTCTCTATTGTAAAATACTTCTAATATTTTTCTATCATCATCTGTTAATACAGGTGGTAATTGTAAAAAGTCTCCACAGAGTACAACCTGAATATTAGGTTTACCTGATTTTTTCCTAAGACTATTCGCTGCAAAAATGTATTTTACTATGTAATCAAATAGGTCTATTCTACAAAAGCTGATTTCATCAATTATTAGAGTGTCCACATCTGCTAAATCATAAACTACCTCTTCATAAGGCTTTGTATTCACATTTGTCTTGATGTTAGCCTTAAATTGATGATGAAGTGTTACGCCATTTATGTGTAATGCTGCTATTCCAGTTGGTGCACACACCATTACATTTCTGTCTCTAGCCCTTTGGTCTTGCATAAACTTATTCAATAAATATGTTTTTCCTGTTCCAGCATCACCAGTTAAAAATACGCTGTATCCAGCTATTAATACATTGTACCCGTATTGCTGTAAGTATGTAAAATTGTACATTATATTATTCTCCAATAAATTATTATATTTTATTTATAAGTATATAAATGCATTAAATATATGCTTACATTATTACACTAATGCATTGTCTATTCAACATTAGCAATACTTCTTTGGCATACTTTACATACCAATGCTATTAGTGATATTACTATAAAGCATATAACCATAACGATTAAATTTACTATTGGATTTGTTATGTACATTAGTATTACACTCAATGAATTAACTGATATATGCATTATTATTCCAGGCATTATGCTATTATATCTTATGTTTATCAACACAAATACTAATCCGAATGTAAATGCATACATGCCTTGTAATATATTTCCATGTGCTACCCCGAATAAAGCTGCTGATATAATAATAGCCAATATCTGATTTCCTCTATTTAGGTTATGATATATAAAATATCTGAATGTTATTTCTTCACATACTGGTGCAAATATTCCAACACCTAATAGTACACCTACAAACCCACCCTGCAACATTAGAGATGTGTCATATCCTGTACTCTCTATTGTATCTGCAGAAAACATGCTGATAAATAGTGTTGATAATATGTTCATTAATATACCCAATGATATAAATAATGGTATATCGTATAAGCTTACTTTATTAAATGCAAATCTATATTCGTGAAACTGTCTATCTATAATGAACCACCCAAGCATACCTATAACCAAAAATAGTTCCAGGTAGGATGTTAGGCTTCCTATTATCTCAATATATGCATCTAGCATATTAGCTGACTGTTCTGCTCCACCGGTAGTTGCTTTTTGTAACAAATCTTGAACTGATATTGCATATTCCCTATCTGTTATTATCTTAAAAATAAAAGCAAATGCTGTATAAAATACTTGTGACATTACGAATACTATAAACCATCCTATTGAAAAGCATATTGCTTTAGCATATCTTATAAATGTACTCATACTCAACTCCTAAAGATTTATTAAAAATTTTATTAATCTTTATATATAAGTACAAAAAATGGACATCATATATGAATGATGCCCATTTTTTCTGTATTGTCTAATTGTTAACCTTATCTATGAGTTCATTTATTTCATTGAGCTCATCATCAGATAATCTATCTGCAATCTTATCAATAAATGTCCTCAACTGCTCCTGAACTGATACTATTTTAATTGCCCTGCTTTCCTCTTCAATGTTATTGCTTCTCAATACTTCTGCAAGTTCAGATGTAACAATTACAGGTTTACCTAACCCTTCCTTTTCTACTGCTTCATACTCAATGTTAGATGTTACAGGAACAGCACTCTTTCCATTGTCTGTATAGAATTTATCTGCTACAGAGTTCACGAGTTTTGCATTGCTGTAGGACATACTGCTTATATAAGCAGTGTCATTTGCTCTATCCATCACAAGTTCAGTAGCAATCTTTCTTGCTTCATCACTGGTATCTGACAGCTTACTCCATAATGAAGATGCATGCCACTTAACATCAAAGCTGTCTACAAGCTTTCTATCTCTGTCTAATGAAATTACGTTAGGTGGAAAATTGTATCCGTATTTAAACCCATCTTTATGTGCAATGAATAACCCATCCACATAGATGTTTCCGCTCTCTTTTTCATTAAGCAGTACACTTCCATATCCCTCTGTTGTGATTGACTCTACATCATTCTGAAGATGCAAATTCTTTTTAACAAGCTCTGCATATTCTTCCTCTGAAATACCTCCAACAATGATTGTCAAATCGCTGCTAGGCTTCTTTTTCCAGATAGGCTCTTTATTGACAAAGACTGTAGGAACCAGCTTACCCTTGTATTTTCTACTTTTTACCAACTTGACTTCCCAAATTTCATTTAAGCCATAGTTTTCTACCAAAATTGTTTTGTTGTTTCTTAACAGAACCATAAATGCAATCTTATAACCCTCTCCATGCTTTCCAATGGTATCTGTTCTATCATGCTTTGTTCCACTACCAAGTAATAATGACCCAGTCTCGAGTTTAGATGTTTTATTGCTGATTACTACTTCTTGTTTAGATGCATCATATTTCCAACCCATCTTATTTTCAGGATTCATTATTTCATTATCTAATGCATTCTGAAATAATTCTCTGAAAGCCTCAACTAAACCCCAGTCAGGTACATATTCTGTTGAAATAGATAATTCAAATTTACTTGTCATTGATACCTCCTATTTATGCATGTGTTGTCTCTATGTGTCCTTCAGGTAACACATGAATAAGTTTCTTTCTTTCCACTTTGTAAGTAGCCGCATCATTTTTAACTGTCATGTTAGTACCATCATTTGTTTCGTGTATTTCTACTATCATGCCATCATGAGCTACAATTTTAATGTCATCAACAACCTTATTTATTCCGTCAACACTCACAATCATTGTAATGCCTCCATCTTACTGTGTTATTTTTTCTAAATCAATACCAACTTTCTATATAAATTATAATTGAAATTTATAATTTTGTCAATATGTTTTTCAAAAATAAATGAAATTTTTAATTTATTTTTTGTACAAATGCTGTTCATATTGTAAAAAGATACCTTATAGTTTCGGTCTTTAATTACTCTCAAAATTTTCACAATTTTTCAGAACTTTAATGCCTATTTGATTTTTAGCCCAGTGACTACTATAATTTTGTACTAATGCATCTAAAAATCATTCAGAAGTTTGAAAATTTAAAAATAGCAATGAAAAATCAACCACACTAAAACTAAAAACTAAATTATTGTAGGAAATTATATAATGTCATACCGTTTTTAGTATATGATTAGCTTTAATGTATTTTAATTTATATTCCTATGTATACTTAATTTATAAAATAATGCAAAAAATTAGTAGTGATAATGTTATATCACTACTAATTCTCTAGTCCAATTTTATACCACTGAATAAACTTGCTATTGATGATGTTAATGGCTCAGATGTCATGTAACTATTTATGTTCTCAATTGTCTTTCTTACACCCTGGTCTGTCTCTATCTCTTTTAATATCTGTGCTGTATTAATTGCATCTGCGAGTGCTCCATGTTCTCTACCTGTAAATTCCAATCCTATCATGTTAAGTGCTTTTGTTAAGTTTATTCTATTTTCAATTCCTACTTGTCTACCAAATATTTCTTGTATATCTACATATTCTTCACATAGTTTACTTACTTCATCTATATGTATATCCTTACTTGATAATTCGCTTACTATTGCATTTGTATCAGAATCTGACCATGTATATAATGTTGTTTCCTCTATGTTAGGTGTTGATTTTATTAATTCTTCAAGTGCTTCTTTAATACTAGGTGCTGTTAATAATCTATCAATTGTTATATTTGTTAATACCTGTACTCCATTTGATATCTTAATGTTATCTGGTTTTACATATGTGTTGTACTCACTAACTATCTCAAAATCATCATTTAATATTACTGCTCCAATTTCAATTATTTCTCCCATAGGAATTTCTTCTGTGCCTATCCCATTCATTTCAAGGTCTATTACTAACTTATACAATTTATTTATCCATTATCCTTTCATGTAACTTTACAATATTATCAGTATTCATCAAACCAGTCTCTATGCTTCCATAATATCTTTCATTGTCAATCTCTTTTGCTATCTCAATAATTTTCTTGCATTCTTCTCTGCCACATGCTTTTACTGTGTTATTATCTGTAAATACCTTTTTAAATTCCTGTTCAAATTTATCTTCTATTGTCATTTCTCTTACCTCCTATGTATTAAAAATCATAGCCTGCTGAATCTTCATTAAGACTGTGATGTATAAACAGCTTTTCTGTTGCCTTACTCTTATCTGTTGCTCTTATTGTCCTACTCACTTCTTGCTCCCACAGAACATCAAAGTCATCAGGTGCATTTTCTTCGCTTATCAATACTATATTAGTTTTACTCCACTCTCTCATAATGTCCCAAAACTCTTTATGATTGAAGTCTTTCGTAATTGTTAAGTAACCTTTAGTTCCTGCATAAGGTGGATCACAGTATATAAGTGCTCCATGTACGTTTAAGTCCTTGTAATTACCACTTGCAAAATGAACATCCTGTAAACCCTTCATTTGCTCCAATATATTTCTTTTTGCTTCTTGGTAATAGTCTCTATAGTGGTCACCTTCCCATCCAGGATTTGCATAACAACCATCATAGAATCTACCATTAAATCCTGCTAAGAAACCAACTGCTGCTAAATACCAATCTGGATAGTATCCATCTTTTGCTCTATAGTGTGACCTGCAATCTGCATATTGTTCTCTACTTACATCTTCAGGCAACTCACCACCATTTTGTAAATGTTGAAACAGTGCTACAAGGTATTTATTCTTGTCATAAGCATATCTTTCATTTGCTTGTACCTTATCTATCATGTTACAACCACCCATAAAAGGCTCTATGTAAGTTGTTATATTATTTACCACCATGTAACTGTGTATAAAAGGTAAAATATTATCTGCTATCTTAGCTTTACTTCCCATGTATTTCATATTATTTATATGTCCTCTTTCTATTATTTTAAAAGTATAACCATAATTGCTACATGAATCATTGATATTAATATTGTTGTAGCCATTGTATACATTAGCATTATGAGTATCCTTAATGCTATATACTTACTACTTAATTTTTTAACATCTAAACTCTGATGCTTTTTTCTGTGTATTTTGCATGTTATGTACAACACATACATTGCTATAAAATATATAATAATTGCTATCCAGTATATTACTGTACTGCTTAAACTTATATTTACAGTTGTTATCAACTCTAGTAATACTGCTAATACTAATGATGATATTATGTAATACACTTTATTATATATTGTACTAAAAAATTTTGATGAAATTCCTATATTATGATTTGTTTCTTTCATATTACATATACCCTGCCCATTTTGCATCATCTAAGAAATCCTTCATAAGTTTTCTTGGAACATTATTTGTTACTCTACCACTTTCTATAAGAGTTATAATTTTTATTCTGAAGTCCATAATATCTTCTCGGACACTGTCCAGTTTTATTATGTTTTTCATCTTATATGTACCAGGCAGCTCTTCTATCTCAATTGCTACTCTGTTAGCTATGCTAATGTTTCTTCCTGTATTCCAAAGTGTGTTCTTTTTAATTGATACAAGTGTGTTTCTGCTTTCTTGCTTATCAAAATCACTAAGTGTAAATAAAACTGTTCCCCAATAAACTGCTAACTCATTTACTTGAGAACCTAATTTATTAAGTGATGTTGCTACAACATCAAAGTCATTAACTTCTTGGTTAAAGTTATCAACTATTGTGTAATTTCTATCTGCCATGTTAATTCAATCTCCAACTGTTATATTCTTTTAATATTGATTGCTTTTCACTTTCTGACATATCTTTAAATCCTTTAACATTTGGTGTTACAATAAGTAAATCAGATGTTTCTTTTACTTTAAATCCAAGTATTGTTTTACTTGTTACTGTACATTTATCTACATACTTTGTTTCTTCTCCATACATTGCATTGTCAGTGTAAACTGTTTTGCCGTTATCTAATGTTACTTTATAATCCTCTCCCTTAGTATCTATTGCTACTACTTTGTATTCATTTGTTTCATTACTATAATCAACAGGCTTACCATTAATTGCTACGAAACAAATAACAAGTAATAATATTGCTAACATGGCTGTCTGTGACATTAAAAATACCATTTTATGTTTTTTTCTATCAACTATTGCTATAGTGATAGTTGCTAATGCCATTAATAGTGCAAGTATTGATAGTATTATTAATAGTTTTGTAACTTCCATTTTTCTCTATTTCTCCTTAGTTGATCTATAAACCAATATAGGTGTATCACCTATATCTAGTATATTACTTTCTTTAACCTTATATGTTACATAATAACCATTTAGAGACATATTAGGCTTGACTATTGCTGAGTTTGCGTTTTTTAATTGCTTGCTAGCTGTATCAAGTTTAATTGATATACTGTCAATTTTTTCATCCTTATTTAATTGCTTATTACTAATAATTACTATGTATTTTCCTATATTACTGTTGCCCTTAACTTCTAAGTATAGCTTATATGGATGCTTTCCATGTATATCCATTGCTAACACCTTGTCCTTATATAAAGGGTCTCTTTCTATACTTAACACCATGTTGTCTCCTTTTGTGTATGCATCATAAAAGATACTTAAAATAATTTATATTTTTATCAAAATTATATTAAAGCATAAAAAATAAGCATTGTAACTAATCACAATGCTTACTCCTAATACTAACTTTGTTATACTTCATCTCCAGTGTTTAATGCATCTTCATCTTGTATTTTCTTATAATCTACATGTTCTCCATGAAAATTCTCTATGCAAAACATCTTATTATCAGATTCATACTCATTGTATTCTACATATGTTATAATTGACTCTGTCAAGTAAACATAGTGATACATTTCACCTGCTCCCAGACAGTTTTCTCTACTCACACCTGCTGAGCAACTACACTGTAATGAATTATCCAATTCTATGAATGTTCTTTTTCTGTCACACCATAGCTTATGTGACCTTTTCAGCTCATCGTTTGTTCTTATTTCATCTACATTATACTCTATGTCATCTATAGTAAGTGAAATGAGTTCAATGTCACATAAGTCTGCTGTAATTATTTCACTTAAGTCATCTTTAAATATGAAATATGCTAGTGTCTCTATGTCTTCATCAGATGATAAGAATGTAACTGTTCTTGCTGTTTCTGTATATTCAATATTTTCTTTTTGTGCTACTTCTATAATGTCTTGCTTGGATATGTTCATATTAAGTGTTCCAAGTTCTCTAGTAGTGAATGCTTGAACTTTTCCTTGCATACGATATTCTCTCTTTCTTAAATATTAAATTATATTTATAATATCACCTTGTTATTTCTTAGGTTTATAAGGAATCATACGTGCTTCTGCACAGAACTCATGCTTATAGTTAGCTATCTCATCGTCTGTTAACACCATCAATTTGTTATGAACACTACACATACAAGTGTGATAAACTTCACCATCAGTTCCGGTATAATGTTCTTCAAACTTGAATATATCTGGTGAACCATCTCTCCCAGGCACTCTCTCTTTTAGAGTGTATCCTTTATATCTTTTCCTTATGTTATCAAGTCTTGTTGTAATTTCATGCTGCATTACAATTTCACTTGCTGGTACTGTCTCACTTCCACATAAGTATTTTAACTGGTCCTCACGCTGCTCATACAGTTTTCTTAATGTTGATTTGATATGTGGCTTTTTACATAATGGGCATATCATTTTTACTGGTGTGTCACCACACTTTAAACATGTTAGTTCTGGCTCGTTTACTACTGTAACAACTGGTATTGTCATTTCATGACCACATGCTAAGCATTTTGTATCAGCCATAAGTACACCATCTGAGTTCTTCTTTGTCTTTATTATTTCAATGTTATGTCTTACATAGCCTACCCAGTTTGTATTATATATAATATTTCTTCTATCACTATTTATTATATTACATTTTTTACATTTATATTCATTTTTTGAAAAATTAGTTTTTGAATCAACAGTTGTTGCTCCGCAATATCTACATTCTCCACGCTCCAAGAAAGTTACAGATGCGCCAGTGGCACTTCTCTTTGCTCTTGTTCCTACAAATATAAAGTCACCCATAACAGTATATTTACTCAAATTTAGTTCTGGTTTTGCATCAAAGTCTGAAACATAACCTACTAATGACTTCTTTGCTTGTTTAGCTGTCTTTGCTACAATCTTTTTTGCTACTTCTTTCTGAACTACCTGTTTCTTACCACAGTATGGACAGTCATATCCTTTTGATTTAATCTGACTTATAGGATGCACAAATGTTTTACCACATTTGCTGCACTTTGCATATGCTCCAAAGATGTTATTTCTAACAGCAAACTTTGTTATTGCTAAACTACCAAAAGTATCCCCTATATTAACTCCTTGTCTACATTTTTTGCATCCCATAATTGTTCCATTTTTTAAATCAGACACCTTATAAGTATCTACATCTCCGCATAGCATACACTTACATTGTATGCTATTCTTATTGGGTTCACTCATTATAAATAGATTTGTACAATCATTCTTGTAGTATTGTCCACTATATATCTGCTTTGCTTCCATATCTATTTCTCCTTGTTCAGTATACTATTTATTTCTTCTGTGCTTAATCCTGTCATTGTAGATATAACATCTACTGGTGCATGTCTATTATCACTTAGGAATAATACTAATCTTTCAGCTGCATTATAATTTTGTTTCCTAATTGCATTCAGTAATTTTACGAAGTCTTTACCATAATTGTATATATCTACACAGTTCTTATCTATTATACTAGGTAACTCCTGTTTCTCCCCAGATGCAAACTCATTGGTGTCGTCTTTAGCAAGTACAGTTCCTGCACCTGACTTATCAACTACATCGAATATAATAGGCTTGTTATTACTTCTTACGCTGAAGCATCTTCCTATTTGTTGATTATATATTACAGCTGAATTTGTTTCTCTTAATAGCATTATGCCTGTAATACTTTCTACATGATATCCCATATTTAACTTGTCTACACAGAATATTAAGTCTACTTTATTAGCTGATTTCTTCTTATCTAATTCCTCTAATATGTCAACATCAGATATTTCATATGTTATATCCTTATCTTTACTGTTTGTTACTATATTTACTACATTTATTTCCATACCCATAAATGCATTTCTAAACCAGCTTTCTACTGTACTGCTCATTCTCTGTATGTGTTTTCTATCCTCAAAGAAAACTACAAATCTCATATAAGTTTCTCCACCAGTATTTTCAGGTTTTACTGATTTTCTTATTATGTCATTCATAGATTCCATCTTGTCTGATGCTTTTTCTAACTCTGCTTTTTCATACATATATAAAGGAGAGTTCTTATCTTTTATACGCTTATCTTCCATAGTTGCTATAGCTGTCTTAAAGAAGTTTTCTCTATCCCCTATTGCATAAACATAATCAAATTTGTTGAGCAACCCCTCTTTGATACAGTCACTTAATGTAAGCTTACTGATTTGATTACTTTTACCAAAGATTTCTTTTATGTCTCTTCCGTCAAGTCTATCAGGTGTGGCTGTTACACCAACTAATTTAACAGGTGTTTCTCCATCTTTTATATTATCTGATGATTTTGTGATGATACTTCCAATTCTATCCCATGTTCTTAAGAAACCTACTGCTCCAGCTCTATGACACTCATCCATCATAATCAAATCAAATTGCTTTATCCACTGCCTTAAGCTTCCTTGTCCTTGATAGTTAGCTATAGTGTCTTTGACTGTTTTTGCTTTGTATGTCTCCTTGGCTTCATCACTTCTCCAATCACCATCAGATGATATATCTATCAATCCAGGGAATAATTCCAATCCATTCACAGGTGCTTCTTTTCCTTTTTCTAGATTGTTAATTATAGTAGTTAATTTACTATAACTTATAAATGTTGTGTTCTGTAATTTACCTGCTCTTTCATCTTTTCCACAAGGTCCATATGTATTTATTACATCCTGCTTAATTACTTTAGTAGGATAAATATATAAACATTTTTTGAATCTTAACTCCCCATTAGAAAGTCTGTTTGATGTTAAACCTGCTAACATGAAACTCTTTCCAAAGCCTGTTGGTCTAACTACAAGTACTCTGTTATTTTTATTAAGTTTTTCAAGTGTTTCATCTAATGTACTTTGACTTATTTCTTTTAGTCTTAACTCTTTTTCTTGTGGTGTCATTTAATTCATCTTCCTTTCTTTATGCTTCCAAATATCTCATACATTGCCTTATTTAACTGTGCTACTATTTTTATATATTTTGTAGGTAACTTATGCATATTATCATAGTTCCTACTGGTATAATGTTGTATTGAATCTTTACTATCAAAGAAATAAGTTTCGCTACCAATGTTTCCATTCTCTAAGCTTCTGTATAATGTAATTTCTACCTTGTTCCCAGTTTTACTATCAATGCAATAGTAACATACTATTTGATGTGTTGGGTTATGTTTTTCAGGTCTCAATACTTCAACTATAATAGGCTGACCTTTATATATTGGGTCTTCAACTGTTTTAACTTCTGTTATTTCCCCACAATTAACTGTTCTTAATCCTCTTATATATGACATATTGTATTACCTCCTGTGTGTCCTGTTTATTTACATCAATTTTCTATGTTTGTTACTTATTATGACTGCTACCTGTTCATTATCTCTATAGATTATTCTACCTACATTAGTTGTCATATCTACTTTTATAATGTAATTATAATCTCTTAAAATAGAATCTATCTCTTTTATTTTTGGTAATGCTTTTTCATTTCCATGTTCAGTATAATAAAATACAATGTCTTTTCTATCAATTTTAGGAAATTTCAGTTCATACTCAAGCTTTGATACTAATAAGTTTATGTCTTCTACGTCTTCATAATTTTCGTATTCATCCTCTATTACTTTTAGAACTGTATCTATACCCCTAAATAAACCACCTATGTTCTTTTTATTATATGAATCAAATATATAATACCTAAAGTATCTTTCTTCTATTTTCTTGTCTATTATTTTATAATCAGATGCTAACTTTATATTATCCACTTGTATTGCATTAACAAGTAAAAGGTTTTTTAATTCTGCCTTTGATAATACAGCATCTTCCCTTGTACCTGTTATATCTTTTAAATGATATAACTCAGTAATTCCTCTGCTATTTTTTATCTTTTCCACACACCTATACATAATGGTGTAGCCTCCTAATCATATGTACATTGCTCACCCTCAAAATAAACTACCTATAGCTATACTATAGGTAGTTTATCATGTCTATGTATTAGACTTCTTGTTTAGGTAACTGTGAAAGGTCACAATCAACACCCTTAAGTATTGGCTTACCATTATACATTTGTACTCTAGCATTTCCTACACGTCCTGCTCTAGCTAATTCAATGAGTTTATCTCTTTGAACTTGTGCCTGTCCACCTCCAGCGTTCTGAATAACATAACCAAGTACATTTCGTCCTCTTACAAGTGCTCCAACAATCATAACTTGTGTTAATGCATCACCTGTATTTGTACCTCTTCTAATCTTACCTAGATTACCTGTTCTACTTAAGTCTCCATCTTCCTGCTGAACAGGTAATTCTTCTAATGATATGCCTTTACCCCTTAATAGTAACTTATCCTGGTAAATCTGTCCTTCACAGTTTGTTACCTGTCCTCTACCTACTAAGTAAGCTATCTGCTCTCTTGAGTATCTGCCAGACTTACCAGTATCAAGTGACTGTAAATGATATGCTGTGACCTCCTTACCATTCATATATCTTCCTACTATTTGATATTCTGTTCTTTTTGCTCCCATTGTTGTTACCTCCTAGGTTTTATTAATCCATAAGTATTATCTTGTGTGCTTCTAATTACTCCAATTGCTTCTTCTACAAAACCCTTAGCCAATGCTAAATCTTCTTCTATGTTGTCATAGGTGTTTCCACCACCCTCAAACCCATTTGCTGCTGACCACACTATTCTAGCTCCTGACTTATTATCTAAAATCTCATATGATAAGTAGCCTCCGTCAAATACCCATCTTTTAATGTTAGCATTACTATTTCTTTTTAGTATTACCTCTCCAGGAAGGTTATTTATTAATTTACTTATAATTCCAAGCATTTCTTTATGTTTAACTATAATCTGATCATTTGCCTGTTGGTTTGACTGATCTGTACCTTCAATATCCTGTGATGGTAATTCATCTAGATTGCATCTAACCCCTCTTAATAATTCCTTGCCTTGATAAGTCTGCACACGTGCATTTCCTATTTTACCAGCTTTTGCTAATTCAATAACCTGTTGACGTTTTAATCTTTTAATGCCACATCCAGCATTTTGAATTACATATCCTACTGTATTTCTACCTGACTTGATTGTACCTACAATCAAGAACTGCTCCATAGCATCTGATGCTGAAGTACCTCTTCTAACCTTTCCTATGTTATCTGTTCTTTTTAATTCTCCACCTTCTTGTTGAATAGGCAAATCCTCTAAACTCATTCCTTTACCACGAAGTAATAATTTGTCTTGGTAAATCTGTCCTACGCAGTTTGTAATTTGTTCACGTCCAACTAAGTAAGCTACCTGCTCTCGTGAATATCTACCTGCTTTTCCAGTTTCTATGGACTGTAAATGGTAAGCAGTTACTTCTTTACCATCCATGTACCTTCCTACTATCTGGTACTCTGTTCTTTTTGCTCCCATGATATTTACCTCCTTATCATTGTGTAATAATTATCTCTTGAATAATCCAAATATTGATTTTGGTTTCTTATGATTGTTAGATGTTCTATTATTTTGAACACCTTGTATTCCTGTATTTTGTACTTCTTTTCCTTGAAGTCTATTCACTACAACTCCATAATCTTCACCAGTTAACTTTGAGTAATTCTTACCTTTTTCATAACAAGGTGCACTTGCTGAACACATTTTTCTTAATGATGTTTTGACAAGACCATTGTCTGCCTCTATTGATATATAAGGATCAACCTCTTGATTGCCACTTTCTGTCATTGCTGTAATAGTAATTACAATACTACTTCCATTTGTATACATGACATTATATCTATATCTCCAATAGTTGTAGTCATGATTCATAATGTAATTACCCTCTAAACCGCTTTTCTTAAAATTTAATTCAGCGTTTTGTATATTTGCTCCAATGCTCTGTCCATAGTATGTAGCAAGATTACTTGCTACTTCCTTTGCCATTTCCATAAATTTATCTGACTTGCTGTTATCACTTTCATTGTTGAATACACCATTTGCTATGTTACTTCTTACAAAATTCTTTGTAGGATAAGGTGTTGATGCTGTTGTTACTTCCTGTGAAAACATATTAGGAAATGCATGAAGGTCATAAGTTGTTGGAAATACTGCCCCATTTACAACCCAAACGTCATTCAGATTAGGCTGTCCATACCCATTATCTGCACAAACTAAGAAATCTCCTAGTCCATGCTCAATACCAGGTCTGTTAGCTAATAAAGTGTCTCCCCATGATGTTTGCACTGGAAAGTTCTCAACTTCTTTAGGTATTAGCATTGCCCAGTTAGTATTTGCATCTGCTCTTGTTTTCATTTTCTGCCAATCCATTTGACCATCTGTATTACACTTTAAAGTCAATGTCTCATTAGAAACTGGAAATCCGTCTGCAAACATGTATGTTTTAGCAAGCTTGTTTACATCAATTACCCATGTTTCACCAACTGTACCACTTATAATAAATTACTTGTTCTGATCAGTTACATAATGTGTTCCTTCTAATTTATTAGAGCACTCTGTACCTTGTAATGGTCTGCATACATATACCTCATAACTCTTTTTATGTGTTTTCTTCCAATTTTTAGGATTTGATGCTTTTTGCATTACTGCTTCTATATTATTCATAATGCTACTCTCCTTAATAACAAAAATTTAATTTGTTTTAAAAATCTTAGTCATAATTGATATATAGGTTTGACATATGGACATTAATACTATTAACTAAATGTATAAAATAAAAACACTAACAGTATAATCTGTTAGTGTTTAAAAAGGGTTATTTTGGTTTTAAGCCTTGTTTCAAAATATTAAATTTTATAAAAGTCAGAAACTGTAAACTCTTTGATTGCTTCCATAAGTTCAGGAATGTTACACATATCATCATGTATAACACAATCAAGTTCCCTATTCATCTCAAGTGCAAATAAACCTTCCAATGATTTCCCATCAAGTACTGCATGTCCTCTTTTAATGTCAATATCAGTATCAAATTTGGATACTCTATTAACAAAGTTACTTACATCACTAGGTGATGAGAATTTAACTTTTACTGTTGTCATTTTTCTCCTTTCTACTTTTCTATATATTTGTCAATGTCTCTTAGATATTTGTTAACTACATCTTCATCTTCGCAGTTAATATGTAACTGTATTGTCTTGCTTAAATCTAGACTGAATACTCCCATAATAGATTTTGCATCAACAATGTACTTTCCTGATACTAGGTCAAAGTCTCCATCAAACTGTGATGTAATGTTTACGAAGTTTTTTACCTTGCTAATATCGTTTAACTTAATGTTTACTGTTTTCATTTCTAATGTCCTCCGTCTTGTAAGTATTGTTTTATATTTTACTTAATATAACAACTATTATACATATATGTTGTTAACATAGTTCTATTACAACTCAAAAAGCACCTGCTACTTACGTAACAGATGCTCTTTAAATAAGATTGACCTTCGCCATACACCCTTCATAGTTCAACTTTATTCTACCATGTGTTGAACAGGTCTGAGCCTAGAACCCGTCGATTCTAAACTTCCTGCCCATAAACCATAAGGTTTACTTAGACACAAGTGGATTGATTACCACCAACTTTCAGGAGTCATTCAGAATATGTTATCTTTACATTCATACATTTGCTCTGTATGTTACCAAAGTTTCAATCTGTCTTATCCCTACTTGCACTAGCGACTTCTGTTATAGCTACATTCACAACCCATAGGGAGTCCCTTGCGGGACAAGTTGCTTACTTAGCATCAAAACAAAGGAAGTTGTTTGGTATTACCTAAGCTTCTCCAATAACCACCACAGCCACTAGACCTAGGCTTATTCCTCACAGAGGCGTCTATTAATCTCCCCCAGAAGTTCTATGTATTAAGTTGCCTAATCGGATGCACCATCTCCCACAGTTGAAGCCTTTTCTTCTCCCAGGCTTGACTTCACCAAGTTACCTTGGCTTATATCTTGCCTGACGTTCAATCTTCAAAGGTATCCCTTATCAACTAACGCTATTGTGAGATGTCCTTGCACACTGACTATGTCATACACAAGGTTATCCTAAGTTGTAGAATAAGATTTGACCCTGTATTCTACAAATTGGCTGTCAACCCTACCTAAACCAGCCATGTAAGACAATTATCAACTCGCTTATATTCAGCATCATCGGTATCTCTAATTGTCCTATTTTTTACAGTTTAAAGCTGAACTCATATCCACTGTACAGGCTCTACTTGTGAGCAAGTAATCAAACTTGCTAGGCTCGGAAATGGGAGTCGAACCCACTATCTCACAGCTTATGAGGCTGGAATGATTATTCCGTTTCACTCTTCCGAAAATAGCGGGAAAAGGACTTGAACCCCCGACCTCTAGGTTATGAGCCTAGCGAGCTACCAACTGCTCTATCCCGCATTATATTATGATTGCCTTATTTTATTTTGTGTACTTCTTGGTTTCAGTTAGGCTTCTGCTTCATCAAATCTGCCGTGTACACCTGACCCTGTAGGTACTTTGTATCTTAGATACTTTGTCCTCTCCACTTTATTGGATATGCATCCCTACAAGAAACATGATTTATGAGGCTGTTAAGAATGGAACAATAAGTTTTTACACTTATTGAACCTAACTCCTTAACTTGTCTTTATTACAAGCGACTGTAAGTCTTTTGGGCTAACTGGGATTTCGACCAGTATATGCTATTTCTCTTCTTCCACAGTATCACTTACTAAGTAAGGTTTCTGTAATTCCCCATTCAAAGGAGTTTTAAAGCAGTAGGTTGCCAACCACACATCTGTTGATTACTGGAAATTTTGTTCTTCCAATAGTACTTAATGACTATTTCTAATCACTTAGTACTCTATTACTATACCTCATAAACTAAATTTTGTCAACTAAATTTTACAATATTTTTTGAAAATTTTTATTAGTCAAAGTATTTGCTTATGAATTTAGGTGCCTTGAATTTTCCCTTTTTGATATTACTGAACTCTATTGCTCCAATAACTATATAAGCAATGTCAGCTACCCATGATAATAGTCCTCTAATAGAACTTATTCCTGATGAAATCAAGTCACCAAATTTATAAATGAAATTACCATAGGATGCCTTCTCCATTATAGAGTATCCTAATTTAGAAAAAGGTGTTGTTAAATCATATAAAACATTATATCCAACACTTATAACAAGACTTAACACAAGTAATGTTGCTAATACTTTAGTTAACTCATTATCTTTTTCCATAATAAATGCAACTGCAAACAGTATTACGAGTGATGTTGTAAAGTTACACATGAACATCAAACACCCTAATGTTACATATACCATTAAATTGAGTTTAAATGCACCAGTCTTATCAAGACTGTTTGTGTAACTTACATTGTTCTTACTGTTCTGATTGAGTGTCTGCTGTTGACCATAGTTACCTTGCTGGTAGTTCTCCTGCTGATATACTGTGCTTTGTGCACCCATCTGTGGCTGCCCATACCCATTTTGTGGTGGTGTACTCATTTGCTGATTAACTGCCTGCTGATGTACTGTCTGTTGGTTATTGACCTGTGGTGTTCCCACAGGTCTTCTAATGCCTCCCTGTTGTGGTCTAACAGGTGTTTCCTGCTGTTCATTTACTCCCTTAGAAAGATTCATATTGTATCTCCTTTAATCATTCTTATGACAAGCACATGTATGTACTTTTCTAAGTGCCTCATCGAATGTCTCTGGAGAAACCTCAATGATTCTCTTAATGGCTGCTGCCTGCCATCTCACAATTGCTTTTGTAAAACCATTTTTGTGATTTGCCATAGCTTTCTTTACAGCTTCATCTTCACCTACGTTCTCATCATATGTATCTCTTTCATCACATTTGACTGTACCAGTGTAAGTGTTGTTCATAACAGCTTTTCTAAGACTAGGCTCAAACACTTCTGCAACTTCCAGCTCAAGTAGTTCTCCATCAACACTGAGCCCAAGCTTCTTCTCAATGTGATTTACTGCATCATATGCACTGTCCTTAATTACTGCTGTTGTTGTTTTCTTTTTACTGTTTCTAAAAATATCTAACATACTGTTTACCTCTCTTAAACATTTTATTTTCTTATAATACATAAATGCTTATACACTAAGACATATTATCTCATTATGCATTTATATACTTATACCAATACTTATAAACTGATTTATCTCCGCAATCCCATATATCAACGTAGTTCCCTCTACCACTACATGTTAGATGCCCTGCCACTCTAAGTACTGCATACATATCTGGGTGTGCTTTAGCAAATCCATCTACTGTTGGTCTTTTTTCTCCCTTTGCTACTTTTATTTTACCTATTTTGAATCCTTGCTTTAATAAAAAATCTTCTACAGCTTCAGTATCATCTGGAACTGTTTTAAGCCTATATGCAGATGCTACTAAGCCTTCAAATGCTTTATCCCACCCTAAACCAGTTGCTACTGCTACTGCTCTAATACTACAATCCCCTGTTTTTTTAGAAAGAGGATTCACATTATAATTGATGAACATATATTTTACCTCTGTTTATACAGATTTATAAAATAAATCCATATACTCTCCTAAATGTGATTTTAATTTATATATTGCTTTTGTATGTATCTGTGATATTCTACTTTCAGTTACTTCCATGATATTAGCTATTTCTCTTAATGTTAGTTCCTCATAATAATATAGCTCTATAACCTTCTTTTCCTTGTCTGTTAACTTATCTAATGCACAATTAAGTTTTTCACTTAATTCCTCTTTAAGTATGCTCTTTTCAGGATTTACAAATGTTGTCTGTACTAATGTATCTGATATTGATGAACCATCTTTGTCTGCATTATTTGATGAATCATCATCTAAATAAACTATGCTTGTTCCTATCAATTTTGATTGTGTTAAGTAGTATTCATCCTCAGTTACTTTCAACTCCGCTATCATTTCATCATCTGTTGGTTTTCTACCTAACTTTATGTATAATGAGTTTTCTACATTGTTGTATGTTTTTTGTTTGCTTCTTAATGACCTAGGTATCCAATCCAACTTACGTATCTGATCTATTATAGAACCTCGTATCCTTATACTAGCATATGTTTCAAATTTGACATTCAAGGAAGTATTAAACTTATCTATTGAGTCTATTAGTCCTATTACACCAAAGCCAACTAAATCATCATATTCGATATTATTACCTAAATACATGCTTAGTCTTCCTGCTACTAACTTAACCAATGGAGAGTACTCTACAATTAATTGTTCTCTTAGTTTTGAATCTTTTGTTTTTATATACTTATCCCAAAGTAATGATTTCTCTTTATCTGTCATATTATTACACCTTAACCATTTTAATAGTTATTCAAATCAATGCCCGATGCTTTTTCTATGTATGAATTTAAAAATTCAGTAGCTGCATCACCACTGAACACTATTGTCTTATTGGAATTGTATTCTACTAAGAAAACCTTTGATGAATTATCTGTATATACAGCTAAACCATTTTCTTCATCGCTGTATAGCATCTCATAAGATGATGTATCAACAATGTAATCATACACAACATATGATTTCTCAATTGCTTTAGCTAAGTCATCTACTATGCTCTTCATTTCACTGTTAATATAATCTTGTGTAGTGCTGTCATTTGATATTGTCTCTGCAAGTTCCATTGCTTGACTGAATATTTCATTTGTTATTTCTGATACAGATGAATAATCAATATTACTCAACGACTCATCTATAGAGCACCCCGATATTAGTGATGCTGATAATGCTATTGCTATCAATGGTTTAGCTATTTTCATGTATTATCCCTCCATTTTAAATGCACTATAATAATACATGTACTGTTGTATTATACCAGCTATCTGCCCATATCTAGCTATATCTATGTTCCCATTATACTCTGACTGTATTATTTTTCTAATATGAGTATCAATTGGAAAGGCTTCTACATGGTGTAAACCGAATAGTGATATACAGTTAGCTACTTTTTCCCCAATGCCATCATAGCTTGTTAATATGTTCATAGCATTATCATAGTTGCAATTTTTTAAATAATTTAATACACTATAATTATCTTTTATGCTATTTAGCATTGATACCAAATACTTACTTCTGAAACCAATGCTGCATTTCATAAAGTCATCATATGAACATTCTCCAAGTTTCTCTAATGTTGGAAATGTATAGTATTCTATATCCTCAGTAAACCATTTTTCATGTACTTTGTTCCCATACTTTTCAGATAGTTTATCTACTATAAGCTTTATGTTATGCATACTATTGCACTGTGACATTAAAAATGTTACCATTGTCTCAAATAAGTCTTGTCTGAGTATATGAATACCCTTACCATGTCCATATGCCTTTTTAGCATAAATATCTAAGTCTAACTTAGATACCTCAGATGTATAGTCTGTATCTAAGTCTAAGTAATAAATTAACTCTTTAACATCACACACATCCAAATTTGTAGCTATTCCATACTCTCCATCTATAAATCTACCTTGTCTAAGTATAACTAGCTTTTGCCCTATTGTTCCATACCAAGAATCGTTTTGTGTTTTATTCCATCTGAATGCTTGTCCACACCTTAATGTTTTATCTAAATTTAATTCATCTGTAGATATTCCTACAATTCTTGTAATATCTTTGTACTTATCTACTCTATAAGGCATAGTTTAACTCCTTTATTTGTATCCAATAGCTTTCTTTATTTCATCAAAAGAAATTGGTGTATAATTGATTTTTTCAACAGATACATTAAAATATCTGTTGCCATCTTCCCATTTTCTACCTACAAACCCATAATCAAATCTGTGTAAATGACCATGAATGTTAATGTAGGGAATTTCTGGTGGCATGTATCCTATAGGTTCATGAGAAAGCTACATACTATCTATCATAATAGGATGCTTATTCACTTCAACATATGGAAACTGCTCTCTAATTTCCTCAGCATTGTCATGATTACCACAAACAATTACTATATTTCCATTTAGTTCTTCCAACACTGATATGTCACCAATATCTCCAAGTAAGTATACTGTATCTTTATCTGTTACTATTCTATTCCAATTGTCAATAATTGTTTTTCTCATTTCATCTAATGATGAAAATGGTCTATGTTCATATGTTAATATGTTTTTATCCCCAATGTGTAAGTCAGAAATGAAAAATTTCATTATTTTTCCTCCCCAAATTTATTTGCTTCTATTACTCTTTGCTTAGTGATACACTCTCTCAATACTTGCAATGCAGCAAGGTGTGAACCATATCCTGATGTCGAACCGCACAGGTCTGGTATAACTGCACAATCCTGTAAGTTATTGTATGCATCAAATGCACTATGTAATACACAGCACCCAGTATTTACTCCAACAAAGTATAATTTGTCAAAGTAAGGATTGCAGATGTTGTTATCCACTAACTCAAGCCAGCAACTATAAACTCCCTTAGGTATAACTATATTTACTCTTTGCTTAATTGAATCAAGAACCTCTGCATCATGTGTTCCTTCCATGCACTCTTTCCATCCCTCAAATTTAAAGCAAGGTGTATCTTCGCTATTTACATACTGTGTTGCCGCAATTAAATCAAAGTCATTCTTATGTGCATCTATGAAATCACATATTTCTTTTTCAAGGTGTTTTGTATTCATGTTCATAAAACCATACTGCATATCTACTATTATCAATGCTCTTTTCATGTGTAGTTCCTCACTTTTTAAATTATTTAATAATTATATTATTATGTATAAAAATAACGATATGTTGTTACCATATCGTTACTTATTATTTATAGCGCTGTACACAGGATTCGAACCTGCAAGCCTTTTACAGCCAACGGTTTTCAAGACCGCTCCCTCACCACCCGGACATACAGCATATATTATAATCATAGCGATGCAGAGAGGATTCGAACCTCCATGTCTACTTAATTCAACACAAATCCTTAGCAGGGATTGCCGTTATAACCATTTCGGTACTGCACCATATATTACTTAAAGTTATTTTGAACAAAACAGTTTAAGCTTTCAATTACCCACTACTCGCTTACTTATTAAGTCCAAGGTTACCGCCCTAAGAGTTGGCTTGAAACTTTGTGGTTCTGAAGGCTGACTCTCAATGTTGAACCTAAAGCCGACAGAGGGACTTGAACCCACAACCTTCACATTACAAGGGTGCTGCGCTACCATTGCGCCATGCCGGCATATTCAATGTGGTTTGTTCTCAACACCTACTCTCAACTCATATCCACCACAAGTATAGTGTTTATCTAACATCCTTAAGTATGTTAAATCAGTTTCTTAAACTGTTTTAAAATTGCTACGTTACGTGTGTGGTCTTGAGCTATCCACAGTTATAAGAGCTGGCGTTATTTATTCCATAAAGAAGTGTTCGCTGTTCTACACCCGTAGCAATGGTATTATCTCGTTAATACCAACGGTTTCCTACCACTGTAAAGTCCGTGTTTGGAAATATCTAATGTCAACCCGACTTAGCGGTTGGGGTGGGATTCGAACCCACGGGCCTACTTAATTCAGCACAGAAGATTTCAAGTCTACGCCGTTATGACCACTTCGGCACCCAACCATTCAAGCTCATAAACATGATTCTGAGATGGAGTTTAAGTTTAACATACTTATCCTAAAAGATTGCTGTATGAATCACATATGAACCTTAAAGCCGATGATCGGACTCGAACCGATAACCTGCTGATTACAAATCAGCTGCTCTGCCAATTGAGCCACATCGGCATATTAAATCTTGTATTGCTTGAACCAATATGACACTGTACTTTTGGTTCTTCCATATTTAATTGCTATTTGTTGTTTATTCATTGTTTGCACATCTATTAACAATTGCTCTCTAGAAGGCTTTGGTGACTTTCCTTTTGCTACTACATTTGCACATGAATTGCACATACCAGTTGATGAAGTGCCAGTTATCATCCTATTACACACCTTACACTTAAGTGTCTTAATTAATTTTCTATTTTCATATTTTTTCTTTTTCTTCAGTATATTATCTAATGCTCCATCAACAACATAATACTGCCTTCCCTCTGGTTGGTAAGCCTCTTTACCTTGAATGTAGGCTTCTTTATCAAAGTTAGTTCGGAAGACTTTGTCCTCATAAATTAAATCATCATAGTATTGCCACCTAAATCCGTATGCTATATTATTTCGCTGACAAGCTGCATTTATATAATTATATAAGTTTCTTAAGTCTCTTTCAGGTTTTTTAATTCCATTATTTACAAGGTATTTACCTGCATTTTTTATAGAATTGAAATTAGCTATTGGTTCATAATTTTTATTATAAGCTACAATCCTAGTATTACTATGTTTACTCCTGATTTTAGTTTCAATCTTAATGTCTGATAAGTTGCTGCATATTTTTGCTACTGAGTTTCTTGATGTATTAAATTTAAGTGCTATTTCATTATATGTACTTCCACTTAAATACATATTTATTATATCTTCTATGTAATCATCAAGTTTACTTGTATGCTCAACATCTCCAACTGGTAATACTGAATTATACCCATTATATATTGAATCAAACTTAAATATATTATCTATTTCTCTTTGTGTTAACTGTCTTATATCATATGTACCTATAAGTTCTATATAAAACTTATCAGCGCCATACTCTTGCATTGCCTTATATAGTTTTGTCTTACCTCCATTTAATGATGCAGTTTTATGCTGTTTTAATCTATTACTAAGAGTCTGTACTATTTGCCCTATATACACTTTGTTATTTACTGTGTTTCTAATTATGTATATACTGCCTAGCATGTGCATACTCCTTAACTCTTCCGGGCGGACTCGAACCGCCGATTCCCTAAGGCATCCTGATTAACAGTCAGGCGTTCTACCAACTGAACTACGGAAGAAAATTACATATTAGAGCTATAGAATAATGTATATAGGTAAGTCATGGTGCTCATCAGCTACAAGAACAAGGACTTTTTCCAAAACTCTTTGACTATATAAAATACAAGCTGACTTTCTATATAACCTCTAAGTTTGAACCTATTTAATTTCTTTACTTCCTTAACTCTAAATACATTATATAGCACCAATTCTTTTTTGTCAACACTTTTTTAAAACTTTTTTAGAAATTTTTCATCTATTTTTGACTTATTTTTAGATGCACTTAATAAACCACCCTATAAACACAAGATGATACAATGCTATATGTCTTTATTGAATTGTTGTCACTATCCGTTTGCGATGTGTCATTATTACTGTCTGTGTCCATACATTTTACTCCTTTGTTTTTTCAACATAAAAAGAGTCAGTGAAGATTAACCTCACTGACTCTTAAAGTCGTATTGCTATCAATCTTACACTTTTAAGTACTTATTCACATAACAAAATGAGTTCGTATTTGTTGACGAACTATTACTATTTGTTGATGAACTTGTACTTGTTATAAAGTGTATCATTGTCTTTCTCCTTATTCTTTATGCATCAATCTAAATTGATGTAGTCGAGAGTACAGGATTTGAACCTGTTTCAATATTAATTACATTGTTTTTAATGCAATTCCAACCATTGGATACTCCCGTTGTCTGCCTCTTACCCACCTTTAGACAGTATAACTTCCTGCTGAAGTCTACCCTATAGTCTTAACTATTTATAAAACTATCTATTATTATCCAAATGCTATTTAATATGTACTTATTCATATTATATTTGCACTTTTATCATAACACATTATATTGCTTTTGTCAACTAGTTTTTACTACTATACTGTGTACCCTTAACTTTAGATGCTATATATTTTTCTGATGGCTTTTTTCTGAAAACTCCATTGTTTAAACTACTACTTATATGAATCTTATCTCTTATATCTAAAAAGTATCTTTTTGAGCATATGTATAGTTCTATAAAAATATATGCTTCTCTATTGTATATCTTTTGTGTATTTAATTTCCAACCCTGTACTATTTTACATTTAATATTGTTACTTTGCAATATAATAAATGCATTTATCACATTAGCTGTATGGTTATCAGTAATCTCTAATGTATTATTTATCAGCTGTTCTACATATTCTTTTCTATTTCGTATGTATTCTTTTCTATTAGTTATGCCCTCCATTGTTTTATGACACTTTCTATATTTGTTATAATGTTATTTTGTATCTTTACTCTACATCATAAATTAACTATTTAACTTTTTCTTTACATTTATTGTTGCTAAAAATTTATAATGCATAGTGCAATGCATTATAAATTTTTATACCCATGCTCTTAATCTTAAAAATTTTAAAAATTTTTAATACTCGCCTACCATACATTTAAAAGGCTCTAATGTTAATGTAAGTATATGCTCAATCATAAATGTTGTATACTCCATATCTTTTTGCATCTGCTCTATCTTAGTTGTCCAGTTGCCTTTTTTATTTTTATCACAACCATTCATATATAGTAAGTTCATATATTTTACCTGACTTAGTATAAATCTGCAATGTTTATCTATTGTCATACATCCGTCAACTATACACTCCTCATTAGACTGCTGTTTATATATTATCCAGTGATCCATCATATTATCATAGTCTTTTGCCATTTCATCTAGGTGTGATTCATAGTAATTATATAAGTTTGTCTCATATTTTTTATGAGGTACTCCCAATGATTCAATGTTGTGAGCATAACAGAAATAATCACATATATAATGAGTTATCACTCCAAGCGTGAATGATTTTATTAAAGATGTTGAAGATTTTTCAACTCTTTTAAGTCTTTTATAAAATCTTTTCTCTGTTGTTTTTAACCTATGTGCTGGATATACACAGTTTAAATCAGGTGCAATGTTTCCAAACAAATAAGCTATTCTGTTTACTTTGAATGTATTTATGATTCCTTCATCAAGAACTTTATTACCTATTTCAAGGTGTTGCTTTAATTTCATATTGTAACCTCCAATAATAATTTAATTATTTTAACCTTAGATACAATGCTGATATTAAAGTGTCACCTTATTTAATATACTGAAATATATTTATTATCACTAGTCTATTTCAACTCCCTTATTGCTCTTTGAATTATATCATCATCTTTAATAGCTAACTTATAAGCTATATCAAGTTTATCATTGGGTAACTTCATTTCAATATCAGGTGTTATTCCCTTTTTCTCTATGTCCTCTTTTGACTTTGTTAAGTATTTTCCCGTTGAAATCATTACTGAACCACCGTTACTCAATGGATATGTTGTACAAACTGTTCCTTTACCAAAGGATTTTTCTCCAATTACAGTTGTTAGCTCATAATCTGATAAGCATTTTGTAAATAATTCTGCTGCACTTGCTGTATAGCTATTTATTAGTGTTACTGATTCAAAATCTATACAATTTGCATCTGACATTGATGTTTCAATGATATTTCCATTTGAATCTAGCTCATACATTAAAACTCCATCACCAATTAGCATATCTAACATGTCTATTACTGAATATTTTAGTCCACCAGAATTATCTCTTAAGTCAAATACAAACTTATTTATTCCTATCTTAGTAAAGTAGTTTATTGCTTCTTTAAACTCTGTTGATGTAGTACTCTCAAATGCTCTGATTTTAATATACCCTATGTTGTCATCTACAACTTCATATCTGACTGTATTTACACCTGTCTTTTTTCTTGTTACTGTTATATCTTTTATTTCTCCTGTTTCGCCATCTTTTATTGTTAGTGTAACCTGTGTACCTGTGTTACCTTTTATATCTGATATTGCCTCATTAAAATTATATTTTGATGAATCAAGTTCATTCCCATTGACTTTTTGTATTATATCCCCAATTTTGAGTCCAGCCTCTTCTGCTGGTGAATTATCATATACATCTATTATGTATATATCATATTCTGTACTGTATTCATTGTATTCTGCCTTTGATAAAATTCCTATCCCATTGATTTGACTAGCTTGTGCTGTTGAACTATCTACTGTGTCTGCTGGGTCTCTATAAACTGCATATCTGTCACCATAGGCAGATACAAGAGCATTTAATACATATTCGTCAATGTTTTCTCTCTCAATATCATTGACATAACTAGATTCATAAATGTTTTCTATCTCATTCATCAATTTTTGAGTTTCTTCTAGTGTATCGGTCTCTTTATCTCTGTTCAATATCCCATCATACACTGTAGAGTTTTTCATTAAGCTATATGTTTTATATATTGTGTCCATGTATTTTAATCCAACAAAGAAAGCTGTCAATGCTATTACTAGCATAATAATTGCTGTGTACTGCATTTTTTGAAGTCTTTTCTCTTTTTGATTCAAGCTCTCCTCTGTTATCTCAATCTTATTTTCTCTTTTAAATTTCACCACCAATGACCTCTTTTCCTAAATTATCTTCTATCCATTTTAATACTATGTTTCTATGGCAGAAACTTCCTTTTCCACAATAACATAATATGACTTTACCTTTTATCTTATTGTATACATCTAATGGATTTAACTTACTTAATATATTATCCATGTATCTCTTTGTATATTCATCCTCGCTACACAAACCATTTTTATAGTCATATAGTAATTGCTGAGGTGGATTTAATTCTCTCATTATTTCACCATTAAAATTATCAGGTATTCCTATACTAATTGATATAAGTCTCCAGTCAGGAATTATTTTACATGCTCTTGCATAATAACTGCTGTATACTTTATTTTTATCAAGTACAATAGTCTCATTTGATGTCTTACCCATTTTTACCTCCAACTTTTAAAAGTATTTTTATTTATAATACTGTATATCTGTATGAATAACAAAAAATAAATGCGAACTGCTTTATGCCCGCATTTATTTTTATTGATATATTCAATGTTTAACTATGTTTATATATTAACTAACATGACTTTTCCAATTCTATTATCTATGTAATAAGCTGTTTCATTGTCTAATACATCATATTCTATGATTTCTCCATCACATAATATAGTTGAGCTTATTGTTTTCAATGCTTCCCTAACTGCCTCTGCTATAGTGTTATATCTATCAAACTGCAATCCTAACTCTCCGTATGCATTATATACATATACACCGTTCTTTTCTACTTTACCTGTGTCCTCTTCACTTGTTAATCTCTCTTTTACTAACTGTTCTCTGTCTAATTGAGCTGCCTTAACTTTTTCCTCTAATATACTTTCCATTATAGCCATGTTAAGTCCCTCCTCTGTTATGTCTCCATTCAACTCTGTAATCTCTGCTAATAATACTGTCTCAAACTGTTTTCTCAATGTAAATTCGTTCATCTGTTAATGTCTCCCTGTCTCAAATAGTCTCAAATTATCTAAATAATAAATATACCTACTTTGATTTTCAGGAAATATACTAAGTTATTTTTTGATTTTTAATGCTATACTAGTTACTATTACAATGTTATCACTAATAGTAACTAGTATCATTTACCTTATTACAAGTTCAAAAAATGTTGTTTTTTCAAAAAATTCTATAGTATGTACAGATGCTTAACTGTAAACTAGCTGAAATAAATAGTAAACTAGTCTTCTACATAGGTATCCAAGTATGTGTTGATAACCTAGATATTTCATGCATGTTAGTTATTGGTATGAGTGCATTATTTATATATTTTTTACCGTATTCCAACTCAACTCTTATGATATCTGGTCTCTGTTGACTATAGCTACATTTAAAGTATTTTGATATTTCTGCTGGATTTATTACTAACCCATCTGTTGTTAGCAACTTTATTGTATTGTTCTTAAAGTACAACACCACAAGAGGTAAATTTTTATGCATTACTGCATTTGCTAATTCATTAAATCCATACAATACACCCTTCTCGGAATTATATATAGCAAAATACTGTACATTGTTTTGTGTTAATGCTAATATATAATTATTTGCTCCGACATATTGTATATTGTCATAATCTGCACTTAGTAGCTCTACTCCATCATTTCTAAGCAGTCCTCTTTTATTAAGATTACTGTTATCTCTATTAAACTCAACTGTATAAAAAGTATCTGTACTGTTTAACTCACTTGGTTTAAGTATATCTTCATAACTCTTTTGTGATATAACCATTCCATCCTTGACTAGTTTATATTTAAAGCATGCAATACATTCTTTATTAACTGATATACCTGTTTTTTTGTGAAATTCTGTTGCTAAACAGCTGTAATGTTCATCTAAATCGAATTGGTCATATGACTCTATTCTACCAGTGACTCTATTAAGATATGCTGTACAACTTCTACTCATGTCAATTGAAAATTTTAAGCATATTCTGTATTCATTTTGTATATATGTATGCAAAGAATATGTATCAATGTCTACTAATATTTCTAAATATCTGTTTAACAGTACATTTCTTTGTACAAACTCTATCTGTAATATGTCATCAGAAACCTCTTTAAAGTTTAGATATCTTATTACACTAGTGTCTTTTATATCAAGCTTTCTGTTGGTTGAATAACAGTATATTGTTATAACATTACGTTTTTTGTCTACAAGTGCTAAAAATGTGCCTACTCTTTTTAGAGTATCTTTTGTACCTGTAGCTATCTCAATGCCATTCTTATTTACTATTGTTACATCTTCATCTTGTTCACAGTATATGATTTCATTGCTAAGTGGCTTAACTACTGAATACATCATTTTTAATATATCCATTCTTGTATTTAATTCGTCACTTAAACTATTCTCTGAATACATCATATTTAGTATGTTATCAGTTGCATCTTCATGCATTACCATATTATACCTCCTATGTTGTATATTTTAAAATTCCAAATATACCTATATTATATAACTAGTCTTATTTAATGCATAACTAGTTATTACTTATACACTATTGTTGTACCGATATCGTCTATTGTTGAAAGCATCAATTCATAGTCCTTATATGCATCTGAATCAGGGTCATATGCATTGTTACTATCATAGTAAATTTTTATATCATTGCTTACATCTATCACTGATTGTTCTGAATATGTTCCTTCTTGTATATCTTTTTCATTGTATACAACTAAGAACAATAATGTGTCTCCTGAGAAAAATGCTGATACACCATTTGTATCCACATGTGTAACATTACCTATAAACTCTGGCAGTTTTACTGTAAGTTTGTTATCTATTGTATACTCTACAAAGTCATCTACATTGTTTGATACTGTATTCTGCTTTGTGTTATTGTCATCATTATAATTACTTAACTTGTCTTTTTCAATTCCAATGATTTGCAATGCATTATCTAATGTTACATCATCTTCAATCATTAGACCGTATGTTGTTTCGTCTGTACACCAGTTTAAAATTGTACAGCTTGGATATTCAGTATAGTGTTGTCTGTATCTAAAATAAGTTATTTCAGAATTATCAACACTGTAGCTTTCATCTGCGCTTGCTTCATCATATAAGCCTAAAATATCTGCTTTTACATCTACAAATGGTGATGCTTTCAATACAAAGTAAGTTGTGTTAATTGACACTACTTGACCTGCTATTACACTAATGTTAAGCTCCTCGTTTGACTCTGTTACAAAAGCAGGAATATTAATGTTAAAACTTACCTTGTTCTGTAGTTCATCTAGATTTTCTACATTGTTAATACTGTTATTGCTATCTTTATTTAATGTTACTCCATCTTTTAATGCTCCCGTAAATGCAATATAGCTGATGATAGCTATAATTGCTACCATCAGCCATACACCTATATGGGATGATTTCTTATCTTTCATCTCATAGCTCCTTGTTAACCTGCAATTGCTTTAATTACCTTGTTGATGTTGTTCTTTACCTTTTCAGGATTTGCGTTGTTCTCCTTCAGAACACTGCTCTTTACAAAAAGCTGTGTTCTAAACTTCCCATTATTCTCTGTTACTTTGATATATGCTACTTCTCTGATTTTATGAGACACATTCTCTTCATAGTTAACTACTCTGAAGTATCTCACAAGACCATCCTCTGCCTTCTGTCTTTCCTCTTCTGACCCCTTACCAAACTTGTCTGCAATATCCTTTGCATTTTTGATGTTCTTAACAAGTTCAATGTTGTATTCTACAACTCTTGCAGGAATAGGCCAGAGCTGTTCTTTATAAGGAATGTCATGCTCTCCATATGTAATGTTTAACTTCAAATTTTTATTTAGCTTACTAAACTGCTCAAGCTCAGGAACTAAATGCTGAGCAGGTGCTGGCTTGTCCTCACTTGCTTTCTTTTTTCCTTTTTTCTTAGGTTTTTCATCCTCGATTTCAATTTCAATGTCATCATCTTCATCTTCAGATGAAATGTTTGCTGCTAAGAGTTCATCAAAGGATACTCCCTGTAGCATAGCCTGTATTCTCATTGCATTTTCTTCTTCCTTAGTCATTTTTACTTTTGCCATTATGATACCTCCAAAATATAATATGTATTCTTACCTCTAACTTTCTATACACTTATTATATACCAAATTACAGTATTGTGCAAGTATTTTTCATTAAATAATTGAAAAATTTACTATATTTTTGAATTTTCCACTATTTTTGAATACTATACTCTTGTTTCTTAAATATCTTAAGTCCATTATTATATCTTATCAATGCCTTACCTATCACTCTATCAATGCTTACGTATTTTTGTTCCCAATACCTACTATCATATGAATCAGTCCTGTTATCTCCCATCATAAAGTAACTATTTTCTGGTATAATGTATGGTCCAAAATCACTACTCAATAAACTCTTTGTGTATGACTCTTCTAATTTTTCTCCATTTATATATACATATCCATCTTTACCCTCTATTGTTTCTCCAGGTAATCCAATTACTCTTTTTATGTAATAAGTATTTTCTTTGTCTTCAATAGGAGGATGAAATACTACTATATCTCCACGACTTATACCAGTTACTTTGTATATCACTCTATCTGCAATTAATCTATCTCCTATATTTATAGTATTCATCATAGAACCTGAAGGAACTATAATATTTGCTACTACAAAATTAAATAATACAAAAGTAACCAAAAAAGTAACTATTGCTGTTTTTGCTATTTCAACTAGTGATAAGTGTTCTGATTGTTGTTTATTTTCTTTTTCCATTTATTACTCCTTAATAATAAATGACTTAAGTTTACTCAAAACTAAGTCATTTATTATTTCTTATAATATTATACTGTTACTGTTCTGGGTCATAACTGTTATCATTATGAAATATTCTCTCATCATCTGTTCCAGTTCCCATTTTAATCTTGAAGTTCATTGCCTCTGCTAAGTCATTGTATATATCAGATGTATTAACTATAGAAGTATCATTTAATATAGCACGCTTCATTGCTCTTTTTACAAGTTCCTCTATTTCATAATAGCTAAGCTTTGCATACTGTTTTGCACGTCTTTTTACTATTTCTCTAACTGTTTCATCTACATCATCATTGATAATAAACTTTGGAAATATGAAATGCTTAATTGCTTCGTCCATATCCAAATCAGGTCTTGTGAACATCATTTTAAGATTAAATCTTCTTTCAAAAGCCGGGTCTAATCTATGTAACATATTTGTAGCAGCTGCAAATACTGCGTGATGATTCATCTGGTCAAGTCCTTGGAATATACTGTTTGTTGCTCGTCTGAGTACTCCACCATCCCCTCCACCGTCACGATTCCAAGCTACTGCATCACATTCATCTAAGAATATGACTGCACCATCGAAGTGCTCTGCTATGTAATTTCCCAACTTGAATATATTAGATATATTTTTTGCAACATTTCCATCTGTTAGTGCTTTTGCTATATCTACATAAATCATTGTATAATCAAGTAAATTACTTAATGCCTTTAAGCTAAAAGTCTTGCCTGTACCACTAGCACCGTAGAGTAACAATCTATTCATAGGCTCTAACCCATATTCATACAATGTATCTCTATATTGCTGCTCCTTTATAAATGCTTTGTACTTACTAGTATTTTCTTCACTAAGTATTACACTATCAAATGATATATTTGTATCAACATCCATTATGAGTTCATCCCATAATTCCTGATATTCTACAGGAAGTTCTTTTTTAGTTGCTTTAGGCATTTTATTTTTCTCCTTCTAATAATTTCTTATGCTCATTTATTAAATCTGCCAAGTGTTCTATATTTAGCTTTATGTAATAATTACTAACTGCACTTATTCCTGCATAAACTGTTACTGGTACTATTGCAAATAATAATGCATTTTCACCTGTTATTAATGCTATTGCAGCTACTATTAATACTAAAATACCTTTAGTTATTAAGTATATCTTTAAAGTGCACCTTGATATTAACTTTTGTTGTAAGCATTGTATAGTATTACCATTGTGTATTTGAGATTTTATTAGTTTCACTATATATGCTATGTATATTACTGTACATATTGTGTATACTACTATTATACATACCATAATGTCATCATATGAATCCCATACAAACATTATAAACATCCAAAACAATGCTATTGCATTAATAATTACTGTTATTGCTAAATAAATACTTGCTAATACTATCTCTAAATTAAATTTCTTTATTATCATCCTGCACTTTGACATCTGTATCTACCTGCTCATCCTTGTTTGAATCATATTTAAGTAAGTTATTTATCATTTCTTTTTGTTGTTTTCTTTTTTCTTTCCATGTCTTTATTTTATCTTTGCATGTTACTCTAATTATTACATATAGAACTCCTAGAATAACTATTGCTGGTATTAAACCTATAATTGCAAATATCAAATTTTCTAAGAACTGTAAGAATCCTTCCCATGTATCAATGCACTGATTTTTAAGTCTATCAATGAATGTATTTGTCTTTACTGGTGAATCTATATCTGTATACTCTACAACTTCTTTAAGTGTTAATGTAATATAGCTGTATGCTACATCTGTATCCATTGTTATTATCTGTGTTGTTAAGCTGTTAATTTGTGATTGCAAGTCTGTTATCTCTTTGTTTATTGCAATCATATCATCAATATCAGTTGCCTGTTCTAGCATACTTTCAAGCCTGCGCATTTGTTCTTTTAGTCCATTTACCTGAGATGTTGTATCATAATATTTTTGTGTGATGTTTTCAACTGTTTGATTTTTAGATACTATATTACCAAGCTTACCGTAATCATTAATAAAGCTTTTATAATTATCAGATGGTACTCTAATCACTATTGTATCTGTTTTACCACTTACATACTTGTCTGATGAATAATAATTTGTATAAAAATATGATATTGAGTCATCTCCAAAATTTTCAGATTCAACTATACAATTATACTCTGACATTAGTTCTTGTAATGCTGAATATGATTCATCAAAGTCAAGTGTTTCTATATCTACACTGCATCTATAAACTAATTTGTCCTCTGCTAATACTATATTAGATGTATCACTATTATAATAGCTGTTATCTGATGTTTCATTCACACTATCTTCTTGCTCTTCGTATTCTTCTTGCTCTGCATATTCATAACCAGATGTGTCTGTATTATATTCTCCGAAGCCACCTGCTGTTATTGATGACTTAGAACTATTGCTTGCTATGCTTGCTAAATCTGATGATGCCACTATTCCATTATTAACTTGGCTTACTGAACTAGCTGACTCAGCTCCACAAGCAGTCATTCCAATTGATGCAAGCACCATCAATGTTACTATACTTAAATTATTTCTGTTTTTCATAGTATTCATTTTCATTCTCCTATGCTATTAGTAAAATTAGACGATATAACCAATTATATAAAAATTTACTTATATTTTATATAATGCTGATTTTACCGTCTAACTATACTTTTCATTTACTTTTTACTGTTATATGCTGCATCTAACTGACCTTGCATTTCTGCTGTGTATTTTCTACTATAAATTGTACTGATGATTTGACATCCTTGGCTGTACAAACTCTCCAACTGTGGGTCTCCATTCTGTAAATTGTATATATTACTTATTACACTTTGTACACTTTCACCTATTACTCTGTCTTTTCTGTAATCATACACTGTATATCCTGAAGATAATTCTTCACTATCATCTCTGCCTACCATATAAATGTCATATGCATATTCAGGCAAGTCATCTGCTACTGTGAAAGTGCCTTCATCATCTTCATCATACAAAGCATAATCTGCCTGCTCAAATTTATTAATTGTTTCACAATTTTCAATTAATCTTAGCATTGATTCTTTCCAAATCTGACCTGGATATGTAGCACCATAAAGATTACTCATTACTCTAGGTGTATCGTAGCCTACCCAAACTGCTACTGTGTAATAAGGAGTGAATCCACATAACCAACCATCTTTACAATTATTAGTTGTTCCTGTTTTACAAGCTGCTACCATGTCAGTGCTCTTATACCAACCAAGCTTTGCTGCTGTTCCCTTTGTTAACACTCCAGTCATCATATCAACCATTTCATCAGATGCTTTTGCAGTATATACTTGAGTCTCTTCACTCTCTTTATAAATGTTTATTCCATTTCTATCAATGATAGATTTCAAACAAGTTGCTTCTCTATATGTTCCATGATTTTCTAATGTTGCATATGCTCCAGCCATTTCAACTGTGGATACTCCATATGTTAAACCTCCAAGTGAAGAAGCATTGAAATAATCATTAGGACACACTTCACTGAATTTCATCTCATTTAAAGGTGTCATACACTTTTCTGCTCCGAACTTATCAAATAACTGCCAAGCTACACCATTTTTACTTCGCTCAAGTGCACTTCTTAATGTCATTGACTCACCTGTTAATGTCTGTACATCTACTCCTTTTTTCTTAGCCTCAGATACATTTATGTTATATACTGTTGAATTAGGTGTATATCCATTCATTAAAGCTGTTGTATAAACAACTAAAGGTTTTATTGTACTTCCTGGCTGTCTATAACTCTGAAATGCTCTGTTCAGGCTGTATGTCTGTGAATCATTTTCCTGACTTCTACCACCTATAACTGCTACTACCTTTCCAGTGTAATTGTCATATGCTGTTATTGCCCCTTGTAGTGCATATATTCCAGTTGATTCATCCAATTCATCATCGAAGCTTAACTGCTCATCAAGTATTTCCTGAAGATTATTCTGTATGTTAGAATCCAATGATGTATATATTTTATAACCACCACTGTATAACTGATTTTTTGCAACTGCAAACTCCTCTAAGTATTCGTTATTATACTGATTGTAGTCATCCATGTCTTCGAACTTATATCTAAACTCAAAGTTGTTTAACTCCATTAAGTATCTTGTTGCACAATCTACAGCATATGTTGTCATATAATCATTAAATTCATAAGTTGGTTGTTCTACTGTAATTTCTTCGTTAATAGCTTCATTATACTCTGCTTTTGTTATATACCCAAGGTCTAACATATCCCCAAGTATCTTGTCTCTTCTCTCTAGTGCTCTATCAGGATGCTTATATGGATTATAATATTCTGGACTGTTAGGTATTGCACACAGATAAGCTATCTGTGATAAGCTTAAATCTTTTACATCTTTGTTAAAATAGCCTCTTGATGCTGCTTGTATTCCATAATATGCATTTGCAAAGCATATGTCATTACAATAAAACTCCATTATATCTTCTTTAGTGTATTTATTGGTAAGCTTTAATGCTATTAACATTTCCTTAGCTTTTCTTTCAAGTGATACCTCATGTGTTAAATAGATATTTCTTGATAACTGCTGTGTTATAGTGGATGCTCCATGTACTTCTTCCCCTTTAGTCTTGATTGCATCCACACCTACTCTGACTAAACCTTTTATATCTATGCCAGGATTATCCCAAAATGTTCTATCCTCAACAGCTACAAAAGCATCCACAACCTCGCTTGGTATGTCATCATACGAAATATATTCTGAATCCATGTTGGCTCTAAGCTTAGCTAATACATTTCCATCTGAATCATAAACATAACTACTCTCTGTTAACTTAAAATCATCATATGTACTATTCTCAGCTATGTTTGTTGCAAATTCATTGTACTCTGTATATATAGGCTCTATTTTTATCCACGCAAATATTCCAACTGCTACACACCCAACTAAAAAGATTACTAAAATACTCAACACTAAGTTTTTTAATATTCTTAAGACATCAAGGATAAAAGCTATAAGCAGTGCTAATACTAATAATGGTAATGGTTTTTCTTTTTTATTTGCCATTACTCTTCCTATATAGCTCTTTATCTTTTTCTTCTTGTTTTTCTTATTCTTTTTTACATGACTATCTGAATAGTTATCATTGTTTTGTAATTTACTTACTTTGTTTAAGTTTGTATCTTTTTGCATATCCTTTACATCTCCAAATGATTTTTATTTCTATTAGTGCTCTACTTAACTTTTTCCCATAGGCTTTCTTTCTTATCTTCGGTATTTACTACTAATTTATAATTGTTATTACTCTTTAAGTAGTTGTTTAAATCCAGTTCGCTAGATGTCCATATATAATCAAAGTTGTATTCATCTAAGAATTTCTCAATGTATTCAGTATCTTGCAAGTTGTTTTCTATATAAAACAAATCGTCTAATGCACTATACTTACTAAGTTCTTTTGAATATGGCCATTGTCTAGTATCAACAAAACACTTGATGTTATTAAAAACTAAATAGTTACCATTTCTATATCCTGCTAATATTTTTGTATCATCTGTATATAATTCTTTTATATTGTTTAATATATCTTCACTGCTTTGCTTATTTACACTTGATACGTATTCCTTAAAATTGTTAGTAGTCACATCATTTCTTACTAAGCTTATTGATGCAATTGAAATAACAATCATTAGTGCAGGTGTTATTATACTTAATTTACTTACTATATTAACAATTTTCAGTTGTTTATCTTTAAATATATCAGTGATTAAGTATTCTAAATACTTGTAACCATATACAATCCATACTGTATCAAAGACTAAAAATGCTTTTTGTGAATGTAGTGCCAATATTAGCAACCCAGTATTTATTAACATTATCTGTGTATCTTCTCTTTTTAGCCCTTGCTTTCCTATGCAGTACCCAAAGCTTATTACTATTATAAATATGATTATTCCTAATATATAATTGACTTTTGTTGGCATCCACTCTGATATATACTGTGTTGTATTAAGCGTTGATATCTTTACTATTGTACTTAATAATTTAAAACCTGATGGATTTACACATGTTCCTATGATAAATAATATAAACTCTATTGTTTTATTTAAGTAATATTTTGTTCCTACCTTACTTTTGTTATAGATATCAAAAAATATATCATTTGCTATCATTATAAACCATAATGCTGATATTATTAAGATGACTCCTCCATGAAAATTAGCCACAAATATACCAAATATAAGCATTATTATCTTTTTAAGTTTGTTTACATTTTTATTATAAAGATATATACTTAGTAATACTAAGTATACACTAAATTCTGATGGTCTATTTCCCATATTTCTTGGTGTAGAGTACCACATCAAGAAGTAACTTACTATGAACAACATTTTGTTATTAACATTTTTTATTGCTATATACAACAACAATATTGTATTAAAACATGTTAACCCAAAGAATCCAATCATACCGAGCTTAGATGTTATAATATACAATATGATTTCATAAATCCATTCTTGAGGCAACCATTCTGTATCCTCTAAGAATGTAAAATTATTATCCACTGTTATATATTTATTCTGTATGATTTCTTCTCCTAGTTTATAATGCCATAATATATCTATATCTATTTTCTTACATACATATACATAAACATTGAAAGATGCAGCTGCTATTATGAAGCACCATAATGCAATTTTCTCTACACTTAAGCTATCTTTCTTTTTATTTTCCATGGCTTAACCTCGCAATATAAAATATATTATATATAAATAATTGTCTGAGTATAAGCACAATAAAAGGAGTACTCAGGTACTCCTTTCTTCACTGTGTTTCTTAATGTTGTTTATATTTCTAAAAGGTTTTCTTTGATTAAAGCTTTTGCTACAGACTGTATCTTATTCCAAACTACTTGTTTTATTTGTATTCCATCTGTACAATATCTAAGTTCACCTTGGTTATTTAAGTAAGCTAATGTAACAATTGATGCTTTACTATTTCCATTTCTTTTGTCCTCAAATCCCACCCAGAATCTTATTTGTCCATATGGATGTCTCTCTATATCTGCCCACCAGCAACCATCATCATATATACGTCCATGCCACTCAGTTTTTGATTCATTTGTCTTTTTAATCATGTTTACTACATCTTTTGTTTTTGTAAAGTTCTTACTTTCAGATGTTTTTGCTAGTTTAAACATAAAGTTTGATATTCTCTTTACGACTGTATCTTTTTCCTGTAGTGAGTCTGCTACATCTAATAGCATATCAGATGCATCCATAGGTATATTGTTTCTTTTAGCAAATGTTACTATGTCTCCGTGAATTTCATGTATGCCTTTTCTAGTATTTTCATATTCTCTACTAACTGATTGATGTGTATTAATCTCTACTATTTCTAGCTTTATCATTTTATTACACCATCCTTACATTGATTTAAGTTGTCTCATTATTTTTTCATATAGTTCTCTTGGTGCATTACCAAGTCCAGTTGTATTTGCGTCAAGCTGATTTCCAGACATCAATGTTACAGTAACTTTTTTGCAATAATTGCTTTTCTTACTAGCTACTATTACATCTAATTGCTTATTGCTACTTGTTTTATTCCCAGTGTGAGGAACTATAGTATATGTTCGTGCATCTGTTTCTACCTTGTTATTACTTGTTTCCTTATTGTTTAGCATTACACTCTTTGCTCTCACTATATAACTAGCTGCTCTTTCTATAAATCTTTCTTTATTTTTATCTGTTACTGATGCTATCTCTACACAGCCTTCTTTGTCTCTATTTTCATTTATACACAAATAATAACCGTAGTTGTCATGGAATTTAATGAAGCTCACATCATTTATATTTGCTTTAAGGTCTATATCCCATGTCATTGAATCATTATCCCATCCTATAAACTCAAAACCTATGTCATAGATTCTATCTTTTATAGGTTTTAGCACGCTTTTCTCAATGTATTTTCTTAAAGCTTCCTCGCTAAAGCACTCTATTTTGTACTTATATTTCTGTCTTACAATGCTATCCCCAAAGTTTGCATTGCCACACCAATCCATTGCTGCTTTCTCTTCTTTTTCATTATTTACAATATTTATTAGTGCTTGTCCTATATCTTTAATGTCATCAAAATATGATACAAGTTGTGCTCCATGTTGTTTATATGTTAGTTTAAACATCTTATACTCCTCCTATATACTTCTGTTAAACTCCAATATTGCTTTAGAGATACTGTCTGGTATTGAAAATGTTGCATTTTTATATGATATGCCATAATTTGTTGCATCTACAAGTACCTTACCTAAGTTTCTTCCTGTTTTACTATACTTACTCACTGTATAATATATTTTCATACCTGGTGTATTAACTGCTGATACAAAATATACATAGCTACCTGTATTTAGTTTTTTAATCTGTACCTCCATGTTATATCCTTGTTGTATAGCAAGTCTTATTGTTCTTAAATTGTTTTCAAAGTTTGTTGCTCCCATAATTATGTTCCTTTCTATACTAAGCTATGTTGCATTTTATGCATCCTCTTGTTATATTTTCAACTTTTGTCACAACCTTAGATGCTGCACTCATAGTTGAAAAGCTCCTTGCATTATATTTATTAGGTGTTGTTTCTACCTTTCCTGTAGATTCCTTTAAATGTAAAAGATATCCCTGAAATACTCCATCTGTGCTATATAATTCTATATGTAATTTATCTAAATTATTCATTACCAGTTCCTCTCTTTAATTGTTTTCTACCACCTTGCACTTTTATTGAACATCCTATAACGTTCCAGCTTCCATTTTCTCCTGACCAGAAATTGTAAACCCAGTTAAGGATAAATACTTCTGGTCTATTCTTATTAAATGCCTTGTCATATCTTATATCATAATACTGCTCAAATGAACCATTATCTCTGCTCTTTACAAGCATATAGGTGTCATTTTCATACCCACTGCTTGATTTAGCTAATTTTACTACAAGCTTCAGAACTTTAGTAGTTGTAAAATCTGGTGATACTAATGTTACATCTAACAAAAAATTAGTTTTCTCAATCATTTTATTTTATCCTCCTTAAAGTCTATATTTAATATTCCTTCATATAATGCTGTATTACCAGTGAAATATGCCCAAAATTTATCTCCATAATCGTAATGCCACCATTCAGATGGTAAATTAGTAAATCCTGCTTTTATCATAGAGTTATACAGCATTCTTCTATTGTCTCTTATTTCAACATCTTCTTCGTACTTTTCAAAATGATTTGTCCAAGCTCTATCTGAAAAGTCATCAAAATCTGTTCCCATGTTTAACCATTTTCCTGATTTATTACATATAGTTAAATCCACTGCCCCACCAGTATTATGTAGACTTGGACATTTTATGTCATATGATGGTTTACTTACAAAGAAGCTTGTTTTATAATCAATCTCTGCCTCATTAAGCTGTGGATATTTATTCTCCAACTGTTTATGAGATGAATCCCACAGTGTTTGTTGTATACATATTGGTCTATATGCATCTAATATAATAAATCTGTATCCACTTGGTAAATATGATTCAGCTTCTTTTAACATTGCTACAACTGTTTTTCTAGCATAGCAATCTTTATAACTTCCTTTTATACCTTGAATATAATACTGAGAACTTACAATAAACCCATTTTCTTTTAATGACACTATTTCTTCATCAAGTTTGTTTATTTCATATTTCTGTATGCTTGGTACTTTAATTTCTGGTATTTTAAAGTATTTCATTTGTACCCACCTCTATTTAAACATTATCCCAACCATTCTTTTGTAGTCTTTGCAATTTATTGCGTGACTCGTTACCTGTTTCTAAATCAACCACTGTTTGATATGTACAAGGTTTACTTACCCATTTTCCGCCCATAAACTCTGAATTACTGTAGTTTTGATTATAAATCATGTATTTCCCTTTTACTTTATATGTTATAATTCCATAACGCTCTGCATATTGCAATGCTTTATTAGTGTATGTATCATTACTATCCATGTTTATCCTCCTACATTATATGCTTTAATACAGCTGCTCCACCGTTATCCATATATTCATTAATGAATGCATCATTTAATGGTACTACTTTCTTTACCCAACTTTTACGTAGAAATTGTGTTGTGACTTGATATACTACATTTTTATTGTTACCAAACCCATTTTTATACATGTTTAACACATACTTGCCAAATTGCTCTACTGTTTCACACCCATTAAATGGCTCATAATCATAAGGTATTTCTGTAAAATATATAAAGTCTGACCAACCATAATAATCTTGTATTTTACAAAATCTATCTGGTATATCTAGTTCTAATAAATATGTATCTTTTATCTTTGCACCACCAAAGTTGACATGATGCCCTACAGGGCACATAAATATTGGTCTATTTTTATAATTATATTGCTTCATCATAAATTTATAAGGCTCTACTAAATTATCTGATACTGGAACATTAGATGCTACTGCATATTTACCATTTTTTGCAAGTTGCATTACTACATTTTTATGTTGTACTGTAATTACTCTCATGCTTAATATATCTCCCAATTTATTTAAAAATAAAACTACCTATATTGTCATATAAGTAGTTTCTATTGTAGTTATAATTGATTTGATATTTATTACATATATCCTATATATTCATGTAGTATTACACTCAAAACAAATGTTTTACTATTTTTAAAATTAGGTGTCCCATAGTTTTTCCTTTGTATTTCTGTTATATATGCATTGTACTCACTAGGTATATAACATGCTTCATATTTACTAACAAGTGACTGCTTCCTATTATCTCTATGATATAAGACTGCTAATCTTGCCCTATCATTTAGCGTATATTGTTGATAGGATTCAAACTTCTGTTGTAATACATTTTCTACTATACCATTTAGTTGAGACTGGTCTGGTTTGCTTATTCCAAATGAATTACATAATTTTATAAAGTCATTATCATTCATTTTTATGCTTATCTGGGTTTGATTATATTTATTATCTCCACCATCTATGCTATCTCCTCTTTTATTAGTAAGTAAACCCCTTTCTACTGGTGCCCTGTACTCTCTGTCTCTAGGATTTATACATCTTACTCCATTTGTGCTTCTGTATCTGTTTTTTAAATTATTATAATATTTATTTGCCTCATATGATATTGTCACAATTGCTTGACCTTTATGATTTACCAAATCTATAAATGCAGAATCAAATACTCTTCTAGCTACTGTTTCAAACTTCTCAAGTTCATTATTTTGCATATATGTATTAAGTAATGATGCATCATGCTTAGTTACATGACTATCAATATCTAGGTTAGGTATCTTGCATTTATTTGATAAATTATTTGTTACTTTGTGTAGCTTTCTATATGCCTGCTGTGTTAACCCATTAGTTACTCTTGTCTGATTTAATGCATTTGTGTTGTTATCTTTGTTATTTGTATTCTTAACGTTATTTGTATTCTTAACTATCGGTTTTAATTCTTTAGTAATTGTGGTTGCTTGTGTAGTAACTGTTTTTGGTTTTGGCTGCTTTGCATATCTGTGTAATACAGCATTGTAACTTGCCAGTACCAACTGTTCAGTTGGCTTATCCCAATCGCCATAACTTTTACCAGTCTTAAAGTTTTTATATGCTAGCATTTTTGTTTCTATTGTATCAAACACACCAAATGAATATCTAAATCTTACTATTATGTATCTAGATAACCTACCACTATCTCTTAATGCTATTACATATCTATGGTCATCATCTACCTGTATATCATGTTTTATTGCAGATGCCTTTCTTAATTCACTAGACATTACAACTTTTGCACCAGCTGTTTTTATTCCACGTTGAATGTCATATAAGTTAGTAAAGAATGTGCTGCTTCCATTTAATGGTATTCTGTACTTTAAACATGCTGATTGTAACTCATTTATTAAAGCATCCTCTCTTATCCTAAAGAAGCTACATATATCAGTTACTTTATATCTTCTTTTATAAGCGTATTCGTTCCATTCATAGGCTATTTCATCTGCTAAGTCTGAATCTACTATACCTCTTAATTCGTATGTATTTCTAAAGTCATTTATTTTTTCATATATACTATGTAATTCATCATAATATCTGGTATCTTGTAAGAAACTCATTGTATACATTTTATTTTGCATATCGTCTTTAAAAAATGTTATCATTTGTATTCCCTCTGTATCTTTGTTTATCTCTTGTTCATACTATACATTCTATTTACTTCATGTCTATGCTGTAAATCTTTTACATATGTTACATGCTCTTTTGCTAAGCTATAACTATTTGAGTTCATCTTTTCTATTGCACTTATCACTTGCTCTGTTTGTTTTTTATTCCACAATATGTTTGTATAACTAAAAAGAGCTTCTGTAAACATATCTAGTGTGTAACAACAGTTACAATTAACATTACCTAAGTGTGCATCAGGGTTGGTAAACACAATCATACCTGTCATAAAATTTCTAGGTATTCTTAACTTTTCACTTAAATGCTGTAAGTGTAATTCATTTTGTTGAACTGGATTGAAAAATGTGTAGTGTGCATGACCACCGTAGGCTCTCCATCCATTCTCCCCGTTAAGCACTTGCGTCCATACTTTACCATTTATATCTCCAAAGACCCACCCTTTATGATTCTTTGTCTCTATAACAAATATTCCATATGGTGACACAATTAAATGGTCTATCTGACTGCTCTTTTTAATTATTTCATAGTAATTTACATTAGGATTTGATGCTATATGTTTAAGTGCTATTTGCTTATTAGCTGCTTTAAACTGTTTCTTTCCTACTTTAATTGCTAATTCCCAAGGTGTTTCACCATATTTTAAATATGATTCATAATTATATTTTCTAAATTGTGTTCCTGTCTGTATGAGTATATCATTCAATACTGCATATTCTTCAGGCAATGATTTAAAAATTGCTGCTATGGTAAATTCTCCATACATACCACTTACTGTGGCTTGGTACCCACCACCAGTCTCAATGTTCTTTTGATACATCATATCGTTGTGTATACCAGTATTATGTGTAAAGTTTTTACCAAGCTTGTCATTCCAATCTGTGTAATGACTTTCATCATATACATTATTGTTAAAATCCCAATTATCCATTGTTAATCCTCTATTTTACTAAATGAAGTTAGGTATTTTTAATGTTATACCTAACTTCATTTAGTGTGTATTAGTACTTATTAACATTTGCACCTATCATTGCTTCTGTAAGTACTTCTGCTATTTCTGCACTACTGTCTTTCATTGCTTTGGTTATTTCTTTACTGTCCTTGTCAAGAACTTTATTGTTATTGTTTGCATCTAATACATATATGCTAAACTGGCCATTTGAGAAATCAACAGCTAATTTAATGTTTCTACCACTATTACTAACGTTGTTACTGTATATAGCTTTGTATTCAGTATCACTTTTACTTAGTATCTTTTCTACTTTAGCTGGTGTTTTGTCTCCTCTTATCTTTGTCCATCTACTAATTGCTAAGTCTATTAGTGCAACACCTGTATGTTCAACTAATGGTCCACTTATATCTTCTAATGGTGCATTAAACTCTTTTGATGAGTATAATGATTGATATGTGTCTGCTAACTTGTATAACTGAGGTCCTAATTCATTGAATAATTTTGCTATCTGCCTAGCTATACTATCTGCTTGTGCATCTGCTTTTACTATAGTAGACTTAATATCTTTTATGTATCCAACTATTGATACACAATAACCACTTTCACTTAAATAACCTCTTCTACCAAGTTTAATGTCTATTTGCACATCTCCACTAGCAGTGTTTTTAAAGAAAGCTGCTAATGCTAGTTCAGGTGCTCCGCATCTGCTTATATCCTTATGAAATACATAACTATATCCCTTGTATTCTTTATGTATATCTATGTCTGATGCTGTTATTACATCACCGACTGTAAATACATCATTTGATATTGTTCCAAATACTTTGCTGTCCAAGTATCTGTAATATAAGTTACTTACATTATACCCAAGATTTATAGATGCTATACCTGTTCTCTTTATTTCTGTTAAGAAATTCTTAAGAGGTTCTACTGTTTTTCTGCTAAATTTCTTTTCTTTAGCATATTTATATACTAAGTATAATGCCTTATATATAACTGATTGTGTAATTTTGCTTACGTTCTCATATTTTATATTAGTTTCAAAGGTTTCATATGAATCATACTCACTCCATGATTCTATGATATTAGCAATCTCCTTGCTGTTATCATTAACTAACTTAATGTAAATTCCCTGTAGAATCTTGTCTAATATTTCTCCATCATCTTTACAGTTCTTATATTCTGGATTATCATAATATGCATCCAAACTATAGAGCATTAAATCTTGCCCTACCAAGCATCCTCTGTTTTCCACAACTTCCTCATAAGAATCTCCCATGCCTATTAATTCTTTATCCAAGTATGTTAATGCTTTAGCTACATCTTCATACTTATTACTAGGAGTGATAGGTGCTTTTCCTAAAATTTTAGCTTGTAGTTGTTTTTCAGAAGAATCTACTAACCTATTATCAGCTGTTAGTGTTAAATTAACAATATGTATTTGTTTATTTCTTATTGCTGTTTTTAGATTTTCAGATTGCACATCCTGCCTCTGTCCATTAATATCTTGCAGTCTGTATCCATATATTTTACCTGTCTTATCCCTAAATTTCTCAATACACTTTGCTTGAATCATGGCATCTTTCTCCTATTTATTTGAATTTCTTTTTATTCTTAAGTGACTTATACTGTTTTACAAATTCTTTTAATTGTTTTGAGCTATAAAGCTTTTCTGCCTCATTACTATAGTTCCAAGTTGTACAATCCTCAGATAATAGTGCTTCTCTTACTTCTACATATTGGTTATTAACTTTCATAGCTAATAAATAAAGGTACTTTGTGTTACCTAACACCTGTTCAGTTCCTATATAATAAGAATTATAAAATTCTCCGCGTAGATTATATATGCAATCTCCGCAAAATCTAGGTCCATTTTTGTGTCTTTCATTGTAAGCCTCATTAAACATAAGTCTCTCAAGTTTGTTTTTAATAAGCATAATCTTCACCTTCTATTGTCTAATCCATTTTTATCAAATCTCTTTAAAGGTGTTATAGATACTTCTTGCAGAGTCTCTAAATCCACCTTATGTTGTACTGTATATTTTTGTTTTAAGTTAAAATAATCTGCTGGAAATGATACATTATATACTAAGTATCTATTATCATCTATTCTGTAGTTTACTATACCATGTAAATTACAGTACATCATGCAGTTAGCTTTTATATAATCAGGTATATTTCCATTTTTCATTGTCTCACCTCAATTTTAATTTTGTTTATATTTTATTAAAAATTAAAACTACCTATTGTTGCTATATAGGTAGTTTTAATAGTATAATCATAATTTAATTACCTTACACAATTACTAGACTTAAACACTTGCTATCATTGAGTAAGTCATAAACTTCTCCTGTCACAAGATTCTGACACACTGGTCTTAGTGGATATCCTTCATTATTCTTAGTAACTATACAAAGTTCATTATTACTAAGTTTAATTGTAGAACCAATTGGGTATAGTATTACACAATTTATGAATGTCTTTAATATTTCTATATCAAATTTATTAGACATCCCCATCATTATCTCAAGTGCATCTGCTGGATTTTTAGCCTCTTTATAAGGTCTCTCTGTCACTAATGCATCATACACATCTGCTACAGCAAGTATCTTTGCCATTTTACATATTGTATCACCTTTTATACCAAGTGGATACCCTGTTCCATCAATGTTTTCATGGTGTTCAAATACTGCATGTTTTACTTCTTTAGATATGGTATCTATGTGAGCTATCATCTTATAACTATAAATAGGATGTAGTCTCATTATTTCCCATTCCTCATCAGTTAGTCTTGCAGGCTTATTGAGTATTTCATTAGGTATTTTACTTTTTCCTAAGTCATGCAATACACCTGCTAATGCTATGTCTTGCAGGAATCTTGTTGTTTCCCCAAGCTTTTGTGCCACTATCATTGATATTGCCCCAACGTCTACACAGTGTTTAAATGTATATTCATCACTAACTTTCAAAGCATCAACTGAAAATACTACCGATTTGTTATGATCTAAACTCTGAAGTATTTCGCTTGCTGCTGACATTGCCGAATTTGACAATGTTTCTGGGTCATCACCACTGTACATTAATTCAACGCTTGCTAGTGTTCTCTCTTTTATTGACTGTGACAACTTGAACATTTTGTCTTGTTCTTCAGTGTTATTGCATTTAATAGCTACATCTTCAGATACATCAATGTTAATTCTAATCTTACCATGATATCCTTTTAAAAGACTTATTATCTTTTCAGTTACTTCTGTACCACCTTTTATTAGTAATGCACCTTTTGAGTTAAAAATATCATCTGTTATATTACTCCCGAGTGGTAAATCTGCTGTATAGCATTCAATCGTCTTTTTCAATGTTACACCCCTGAATTATACAGTGAGATTAAACTTGTCTATGAACTCCTGCTCTGTCAGTATTGGAATGCCATACTCCTGTGCTGCTCTGTTCTTCCTTGAACCTGATGTCGTGTCATTCGTTACAAGGTAGTTAGTGCTTCTTGAAACACTGCCTGTAAGCTTTCCACCCTTGCTTTCAACTAAGTCTTTAATTGCTCGTCTATTAGGGAATATGTATACATCGCCAGTTACACAAATAGTTACACCGCTCATAGATGTATCTGAACTCACTTCCTCATGTATAATATTTAGTTCCTTAACCAATCTAATGAATTGGTCTAAATTATTCTCATCATTAAAATAGTCTACAAAGCTTTCTGCAATTACATCTCCGACTCCCTCAATATTCACAAGGTCATCATATGTAGCTGCTACTGTATCTGCTAAATCATAATTAAAGCTTTTACAAATTAATTTAGCTGTAGCCAACCCTATATTTGGAATAGCCAAAGAATAAATTAAATTTGCTAACTTTACATTACGAGCATTATTTATAGCTGTAATCATGTTTATATATGATTTCTGACCAAAACCACTCATGTTTATAATTTCATGCTGATGCTCGCTTAGGTGAAATATAGAAGGTAAGTCTGTTATTATTCCTGCCTCGCTCAGTGTTTCAAGTGTGGAGCCACTAATTCCATCTATATTCATAGCATCTCTGCTAACAAAATGTTTAAACAATCTATTTCCTTTTGCTTCGCAGTCAGCATTCATACACCATAAAGTATAAACTCCGCTCTTAGGATCCTCATGCACTTCTGTAGGACAACCACAACATGGACAAATACCAGGAATTTCACATGTGCCAGACCTTGTCAAGTTTTCACTTACCTGAGGTATAATCATATTTGCTTTATATACCTCTATTTTATCCCCAATACCAAATTCCATGTCAAGAAAAATAGATACATTATGTGCACTTGCTCTTGAAACTGTGCTTCCCTCAATATCAGTTGGCTCAAATTCAATTACAGGTGTTATGACACCACTTTTTCCTACTGACCATTCAACACCTGTCACTGTTGTTTCAGCTGTTTCGTCTTGCCACTTAAATGCCTTACTATGTCTAGGTGCCTTTGCTGTTCTGCCTAAACTCTTGCCATAAGCTCTATCTCTATAAGTAAGAACTAAACCATCACTTGGTCTATTCATCTGCTTATTGATTATCTTATTTTCAAATCTGTCTATTGCTTGTAATATATTGCTTGCATTAACTACTTCATACTCAACTACATCGAAGCCAAGTACTTTCATTGCATCTAACTGCTTATCCACTTCATTAACTAAGGTTCCCTCATAGTACTCTACATTGAAGCATGTCCAGTTTACATGTCTCTCAGCTGTTATACTACTATCAAGCTGTCTAACAGAACCACTACATAAGTTACGAGGATTCTTGTAAGGTTCTTCCCCAACTGGTAAGGAATTATTAATTAATTCAAAGTCAGCATAACTTATAGTTGCTTCACCTCTTAAAACTAGCCTGCCTGTATAAGCAATTTTTCTAGGTAAATTTGTGAAAGTCTTTGCATTGTTAGTTACTACCTCTCCGATTTCTCCATTACCTCTAGTGACTGCTTCTGTTAGAACACCGTTTTCATATGTTAATACTACTGTTAAACCATCCAATTTCCATGATAATACCCCCTCTCTACCATTGAGAAAAGCTATTAAATCAGAACGTTCCTTTGTTTTTTCCAATGATAACATTGGTGTATCATGCTTTTTCTTAGGTAAATTACTTACTATATCATAACCAACATTAACTGTTGGACTATTATTAAGTATAGTGCCTGTTTTTTCTTCCAATGCTTTGAGTTCATCATAGAGCTTATCATAATCAAAGTTATCCATTATTTCATCATCTTCTTGTTCATAAACATATCTAGCCCTGTTTAATAACTTTACAAGCTCATGTATTCTATCAATATCACTATTGCCTGAACTCTTATTTTCGATATTCTCTGTAAGCTTTTTTGGTTCTATCACAATATTTTCATGCTTATCTTCATCTTTATCAGTGTTTTCTGTAACATTTTCTATCATCACTAATTTATTATCTTTTGTAATACTTAAATTAGAAATGTTGATTTTACCACTCTGCATTGCACCTATAATAGCATCACAAATGATATTCATTTCATTACCATTTGTATCTCTTAAAGTGTACCCTGTAATTACTCCATTGTTTTCAATTGTTCCTATTGCTTTTGCTTCTACCATTTTGTTATCTCCTTATTTGTTAATGATTCTATTATTACGTGATGCTACCCTTATACATTCTCCACATGATAATATTGGTAAATTATAAAACTTCATATTAAACTCTTTGAATCTCTTATCAAAGCCTCCGTTTAAATACTCTGAAACATTTGCATAATCCCAAACTCCAAATGGACACTTGTATATGTCTCCGTTTTCATCTATTATAAAGCTGTACATCTTAGTAGGATTATGACAATAACAGCTCATTAACTTGTATGTTGAATATTCCCACTCTGCTCTTCCAATTGGTACTAATGATTCCTGTGTTCCCTCATGTGGCTGTTCTATGTTATACATAAATCCATTTTGTTTTAAAAACAAATCTACTTGTTTTACATATTTATTTGTATGCCATCTATCATTTGATATTGAAATAACCAATCTATTTCCCAATGTATTTTTCAATTTTATTAGTTTTGATTTAGTATCTTGATTTGTTATCCAATCACCATTACTGACTATCCTAACAAACTTAATGTTTTTTGTTAGTTCTCTTACTATCTCATACCACTGCTTATTGCAAGAGAACTCACCGCCTGTTATATTTATTGAAGTTATTAGATTATTTTGTAAAAATAATGAAATTTCTTTTGCTTTTTCAATAGTCATCATTTTCTTTGACCTAGGTGAACACTCAAAACAACAATGATTACACTCTTGTGTGCATTTGTTTGTTATCCTTATCACTGCGTGTAAATACCTATAACAATCATTCACTCTACTACAGTTTTCACATCTACAATTATGCAAACCATTGCAGGTTTCTTCTAAACAAATGTTACATCTATTCATTTAATCGACCTCTTCTTCAATACATATTGTACTACACTCATTACCAATAAGATTACTATACACATTACCTGATTTCTTGATAAAATACTTCCATTATTATGTGTATATCTAAAATAATCTAATAGTGTTTTACTGATACAACATATTGCTATCATACTATATACAGAAAGTTTACTATACATTTTTAAAAATATAATAAATATTATTGCAAATGTTATAACCTCAATTAACTGTATTGGCACTGCGTAATAATCTGTGCCATAATTACTATTAATGTATTTAACACCAATTAAACCTGTTGTTTCTCTTCCACCACAGCATCCTGCTAGTGTACACCCTATTTTTGATACACTATACATCAATGGTAAGGATGATATTTCAATCTTAAGCATTTGCTTATTATTAAATATTAGTGAGTTTACTATTCCTGATATTATTACACCACAAGCACCACCTGTACTTGTAAATGAAATATTGTTATATAGTACTTTATCTATTGCTAATCCACAAGTTATTATTGTTACTATATTTATAAAACTTATATAAAATATGTGCTCTTTGTTAATACTACATACTTTATATGTTTTATAACTTATGTAAATTGTTCCAAAGATTATTGATAACATTACCATAATTATATATGGCTTGATTATCCAATCTTTAAATATTGCTAAATCAATTATCATCCTATGCTCCCACAACCTGACAAGCCTCTGAAGAAGTAATCAAATGCAATTCCACATGCTATTATAGTTACTACTGTAGCTATTAAAAATACTACAAATTGTACAATGTATATCCACATAAGTATCTTACCAAATGTATTTGTTGGATACTTAACTCTTACTATTACTATCAACACAATACTTGCTATCACACCAATAATAGTTAATACCTGGAGTATTCCTACTATAACTGTAAATGCATTATTAATGACTTCATTGTCTCCGACAACACCTACAAACACTGTTGAAAATATTAATTCTAACAGATAAGGTCCATAACAACATATCAAGCTTATTATACATAATATTGTTGCAGTTTTATTATTGTGTTGGTTTTGTATACTCATTTGCATTTGATTATTACAATTCATCTGATTGTTATAACCCATTTGATTAGGTGTATTCATCTGATCCCCATACTGACCATTAAACCCATTCTGGTTGTTATAATTCATGTTTCCTTGGTTTTGTTGTTGAAAATTAACTGTTCCATAATTTTGTTGTTGATTATTCATGTTATCCATAGTGTTATTCCCTTACTCCTTAATTGTTTTATTTAGATACTTCAAATGAATCCTCAAAATATTGACAGCTTACAAATACTATATTCCTGCCATCCATAAGTTCTATATCTGTTGATTTTGACTTTGCCTTGACCTCTGCATTGTAAGTATATCTGCCATTAACAATCATCACTGCTATATCTACTTCATTAGAGTTTTTTATACAAAACTCATTGTTCTCATAGGTTACTTTTATATGATTATCCTTATAAACTGTACTGTGTTTTTCATTGAACCCTGCATATATTATCATAATTAGTATAACTACAACTAATATGTAATATATTTTAAATTCAAAGCTACCTAACACAATATGAGGTGTTTTTACTTTCCTGTTCACTTTGCTACCTCTCTAAGTATAGTGTCCTTGCATATATTTTGTCAGTGCCTATTTTAATTAAATAAATTTATTTAAAATATAAATATGATTTATTCAATGTTTATTCACAATTATTATGCTATCTTTTGTCTATTCACTAAGTCAATAATATCACTGTATTCTGTGTATATCATTTTATCAAGCTTACTGTCAATGCATGTGACTGATACTATATTGTTATCATCTATATAAACTGTTCCAATGTTTTCTAAGCTCTCGTTATATGTGTTATTCATGCTTAGTATATCATTATCTAAGGATTCTACTATTGTTTTATCTAGTTCTTTCCAAAATATTTTATCGTTTTTATATGCATGTTCAACAAATTCTTTGAATATCTCTAAAATATCAATGCTATACTCTTTAGATGTTGCTTCAAGATTATTAACTATATTCTTAAATTGTGTTTTACCACTTGTTGTGTAATAACTATCATAGTATCCATCACTTATATCTACAGATGTTTTATCATTTCTTATCTGTCCATAGTTTAATGTCACGTAATCGTTTATCAATCGTATTTGTCTGATGAATATTATATATTCATCTCCTGATATTAACTTAATCTTTAATGCACTACATTTATTTTTATGACTATCTTTTATTATTGTTTCTAACCTTGAATTACTCACCATGTATTAACCTCCAAACTCCTAATGTAAAAATAAATACACGACTTATAAAAGCCGTGTATTTAAAATTGTATATTGTTACTGCAATAATTCTTTGATTCGGTTAAACACATCCTCATATGTATATAAGTACTCTTCATCCTCGCCGTTTAGTATTCTATACACATAGTACCCATTACCCATAGCGTCTGGAACTGCTGAATATTTAAGTATTTCATAAATTAAATCAAAGTCAAGCTGACTTAATTTTCCGTCTGTGCTCTTTATTAACTTAGCTAACTCTCTTTCACCTGTGTAATACTTACCAGTTCTTAGTGTTTTCAGTGCCTGTTCCTTCATGTATGTTAGTACATCATTTACGTCAGAATAATAACTGTCATGTGCCACCAACTGAATATCACCAGGTGTTCTTGATGGACGAGTAGCTAACATTTCAGTTGACAAATAACCTTTACCCGACCAACCCATTGATGCAAAGTCCTTTAACTCTCTGTTTCTATCTTTCTTCTTGTGTTTGGTATTCTCTAACTCTGCATCAAACTTAGCTTTAAATGCATCAATATATTCTCTCAATGATATATCTGATGAAGGCTTTCTGTCGAGAATTGACTTCATATTGTATTCATCTTCTGCTAAGTTTACTTTTCTATTTTTATCAATGTTAATGTCAATTATGTGTATGTTCTCATACCCAACATATCCATGTCTACTTTTACCATATTCAGTGCATGTTCTTAATTTATTCATTACATCTTTTCTCACATTCCAAGATGATTCACAATGGTAGTCATGCTTGATTGGTTGATAAAATTCTCCTAAGTATATATCATTTTTGCTTAGTGTAATATAGTTGTGTCCTAGCTGCCATTTAGACGTTTTCTTTGTTGATACACTTTTTCTAAACTTGTTATCTTTTAATGCATCCTGGTATTGAGTCATTTTAGGATGCAATGCACCTACGTTACCATTCTTTCTTGCGAAACAAATTTCTTTATCACAAAGACCATTTGTAAATGTTGATTGTAGCATTAATTCAAGCAACAACTCTGAATTAATTCCTACAACGTAGCTCTTGTCATCCTTTGAAATAAGACAATTCCAAAATGATAACTTTCCACCCTGTGAGCTTCCATCTGCACAATCAAGAAGCTGTAATCTGAAACCCTTGTTGTCTGTTTCTATTACTCCTGCTTCTTCGTAATGTGAAATTAACTTATCATTAGCATCTGTTTCAAACTGTCCGTTTTCATCTTCTTTGTATACTGTTCTTCCACCCCAGGATAATGCACTTTCTAACTGCTTTTTATTACTAGGGTCAACGATATATCCCTGTGGGTATCCGTATTTATAATGATTTGTTGCTGTTGTTACAATTACTATCTTGTCTAATAATTTCCATCCATTGTACTCGTTACTCATGCTAAACCTCCAAATATCTATGATACATCTCTGGACTATGTGCCTTATAAAATTCTGTTACTTCTGATTGCCATTTCTCAAATGTTTCCTTATCTTCTTCTGGTATTTTCCAATCATCACTCAAGTAACAATTAGATGAGTGACATAGTACACAATTATAATTCATTATCGGTCTACCATCTTCATAGTATCCTAAAACACTTGAGCAGTCTCTACCATAACTATCCTTAGTACACCCATCTGCTTTCCATTTGTCTATCAATGGATTCTTTGGTACATCTGTCAATGGTGTTCCGTCTTCCATTACAATATTGAATGGGCTTGCAATTCTTCCTTGCTTCATTCCTGCTAAACTCCTTTATGCATCATGTCTTTCTCTTTGCTCTATAAGTTCATCAAGCGCTTTTACTATGTTGTTACACCTTTCAATTGTATTGATACTATCATACTGTACTTTGCATGCAGCATCTGCCTGTACTTTGCTACCGCCATACCACCAGGTGTTATCCTCTTCTTTGTATAAAATGTAACTTAACTCTTTTTCTGCTTTAGTTTTTTCTGATATCAATAGATGTCTGATTAACAATGCATCTTTTTCACTCATTTCTAACCCATCTAAAATGTATGAATCCATTTTAGTATGTGCTACACGAATTGTTGGATGTGCTTTCACATAGTTATAATAATATGCAATTATATCAGAAATTGCTTGGTTCTGACTTCCATCATAATCTGTTAATAAGTTTTTCATCATGTTTTCATGCTCTGTGTCAAGTGTAATTTCTAATTTTCCCATTTTTATCTCCCTTTTAATTTTATATTGAATATATAAAATTGATTACTTTACTGTCTAATATATCTTCTAATGCACTATCATGTTCATTAATTAGTTTTCTTGCTAATGTTGAGCTTATATGCTCTATCCCACTGGGCTGTTTAACTATTACAAAGTGGTCTTTGTATAAACTCAAAGTGTCATCATTATCTATGATTTCTTGTGCATTATCCCCATCACGTGTTATTACAATAAAATTGAATTTACTGAATAACTTATCTTTGTATCTCCATTTACACATCCATGCTAAGTTATCTGTACCTAGTATTGAGTATATTTTCTTATTGTTATATATCTCTGCTTCATGTTTTAGTGTGTTGTAAGTATGTCCTATTCCATCATCCCCATACTCCCAAGTATCTACAAAAATGCTAAAATCACTATTTTCTGTAAGTAATTCTAGCATTTGTTGTCTTTGTTCCTCTGTATAAACCTGATTATCAGTATGTTTCTTTGACATTTTCCTTGTTACATAATTATTTGATGATGGAATAAATACACCACACTCTGCATCAACTGCCTTAATGGCTGCTTCAAGTATCCTCAAATGTGCTATTGTAGGAGGGTTAAATGACCCTCCTAATACTACTACATTGTTATTCATTATCTTTCTCCTGAACTGTACATTTAATTGTTACGACTTCTAAGTCATCCTTATTGTATGTACCTTTTCTATATCTGAATCCTGCTGTATATCCATTGAGTGCTGACTCTGCACTCTTCTTTCTTTCCCAATACTTATGTCTTGGATTTGTAATGTCTGAAACAAGTTTTCCAGTTGCATTATTTCTTACTCCAAACACATTAAATGTTTCTGCATTGCTATCAACCATTCTACTCAATGCTTCTTCTCTAAGTAATCTTGCATGTTCTATACCTGCTTCGTTAAATATATCATCGTCTCTGTAGTATCTCTCATATCCAATGTCTTTTGAATATAATGATAGTAATTCATCCATTAACTCTGTGTTTGACATTTTGCTTAACCTGTTTTTACTTGACACGTGTTGCCCACTCTTCTTATTTGCACGCTTATAATCTTTCTTACTCTTAAGTGTCACATATTTTGATAATGGCTCACAATCTTCTTTAAGTTCTTTATCTGTGTAGCAATAAAGTCCTGATATTATTATTCTTTCAGGATTCATCTCTAAAAATTCCATTCCAAACATATTATACTTTGCACGTGCAATCAATGCTAACAGCACGTCTAATTCATCAAGTTCAAATGCTTCTTTAGGAAGTTCGCTTGTGTTATCATATTTTGCTCTGAAAAAGTTTACTACTGACTCATAATACTCACTGTCTACTAATCTGTTTTGCTTATTGTTTAATATATAATAACATGTGCCATCTGGATTTATTTGTATGAGTGACTTACACTTGAAGCCTGTTGTGTATTCATAATTGCTTCTGCATATCCATAAAGGTGCTTCAAAATAAATTGGCATATTGTTGCTTAACTCAAATCTGTATGACATTCACATGTTCTCCTTTTATTTTATATAGCTTTCAAGTATATTTATAATGTCATTCTCCATATTATCTTTGTCTTGGTTAATATTTATGGTGTAACTATTGATTTCTATTCCGTTGTTACCATCTTTACCACCGATATGTCCAGTATATTTATCAGATGCTATCAATAATAAGCCAGCTATTTTATAATCCATGTGATGTTTATAAAATATATCACAATATGTATTGACCTGGTCTCTATTTGATACTGAATCCCCACCATCTGAGTTATAATATTTTGCATCTGCTATTACTGCTCTTTTGTTGTGTTTGTCATTTATCAATAAGTCAAGATGTCTTTGTCTAGGCTGCTTATTACCATTTTTGTCTATTTTCCATCCATCAGTATATGTTGGATTTGACACTGCCAATTGATTAAAGTATTTTTGACTGAAGTGTAACAAATATTTTTGCCATATGTAGCTCAATCTATTTGTATCGTTTAACTCAAGCAATCTATGATTTCCCTCATTATCAAATGCAATCCAATCATTCCAAATTAATTTACAAACTGCAAATATAGGCTTATACCATTCAGGTATATCTGTTATATCATATAGTTCTTTTAATGAAACTTGAATGTCAGATACATTATCTAGCATCTCCCTATATCTATATAGCTTTGTCATTAAATTTCTGTCTATCTTATCATCAACTAACTTGTTGGACTCTATTAAGATAGAAAAGGATGCTTTAATAATCCTATTAAGTTGTGTATCAATTCCTATATTGCTTACATTACAAACCAACTCTGCTTTACTCATATGCCCGCTTGAGACTGACTTAGGTATATCTATTCTACCCCTAGGCTTATTTGTAATTATTTGCTCTTGATTATAGTCCTTAATGTACCCATTTCTATATAGTAGTTCAAATGATTTACATAAGAGTGCTGCTAATAAATCATGAGTTCCATTTAGTTCTTCATAATCTATATAGTTATCTTTAAAGTATGCTAGTTCATCCACACAGTAGCACAACATATAATAGATGTTGTACCACTTAAGCTTATGCTTACTCACTATCTGTCTCCTCTGCTGCTAAACCAGTAAGTGCTTTAATAAGTTTACTTGTCAAGCCGTTTATGCTATCTTTTTCGTCTTTTTCGTCTTTTTCGTCTTTACTATTTGCTTCTTTTGTTTCCTCAATGTCTGTTTTATCTAGGTTAATTGACATCGCATCAATTTGAGGTTTAATGCAGGTTTTAACTACAAGCATAAGTTCATCTACTGTGTCATAGTCTGTGTATAACTGACGCATACCAAGCTGATTTTCCTTGCCCTTAATTATATCCTTAGCAAGTATTTTATTAATTGCATTGATATAATCAATTACAAGTTTGATTGCTCTCTTAAGTTCAGGTGTATCCCCCCTATCCCCTCTGATGCTTTCAACTGTAAACTCTTTTGCTTTCATTTCAACTATTGCAAATCTATCTCTTAGAGCTGCGTCTAGCTTTGTTACTGATGAGTCAACTGTATTCATTGTTGCAATAATATAAACATTCTTTGGCATCACAATTGTTTCACCAGTGTTACATACTACTTTTTCTCCAATCTTAGACATTGCTGTTAAGTATTCTCCAAGAGCTTCCAGTGTATTTCCTCTGTTAATCTCGTCTATTATAATTATATACTTTTGTTCTGTGTCTTTTTCTGCCTGCTCACATACATTTTTAATTGTACCATTCACATTTTTCCAAATGCCATTTTTATCCTGTCTTAAACCTGATACAACATCACTGTACTCTGTTGCTTGATTAAATGACATTAAAGTTAATCTATCTGACTCTTTCTCACCCAAGATTGTGTTAGCAAGTGCAATAGCTGCTGTTGTTTTTCCAGTTCCAGGTGGTGCTGTAAACAATAATGAGTTCTTGATTTTTAATAATGCCTTGAGTCCATTTAAAGTGATGTTGTTTGGTAACACAATTTCCCTATTAAAATCTTCTGCTGTATAAGGTACCTTTTCTACTGTGTATTCATTTTCAACAGATGTTTTATCCTCATCTTCTGTATGCACTAGCTCAACTCTTAGTGTTTTCTCTGAAAGTGCACTTGCTACTGCCTCACCTGTAGCTGTATAATGCTCTTTAGTAAAAGATGTATGAGCTACATGCTCATTTGCATCCCATGATGTTCCAATTTCTATATCAGTGCTATGTTCTAATAGATTATCTACAACTTTTATTGGTACTCTTACAATATGGTCGGATAACACAAAAGTTTTTTGAAATGTAGGGTCAAATGAACCCATCCATTTATTAAGACCTAGTGTAACGCCACACACTTCTTCAAAGTTATCTAGATTTATTTCATCTGTGCTAATACCATCTAACCCTTGTAATGGTTTAATATTAGAGTCAGCATTTATTCTTATTACTATGTCATTATATGTGGCATATATCTCTTTACCAGACATATTAATTGTATTATACTCATCTGAAAGTTTATGCACATATTTTCCCATTGTTGATACACCACATGTAAGCTTTACTATCTGTGTCAATGACTTGCATTCAAAGTCCTCTTCCACCCTATCTAACTGAACTTGCATTCCACTTCTTACATTGATTCTAGTTAGCTTTATTTTATTTTTAATTTTTAGGTCACTATCAGAAATTGATGCTAATCCTCTGAGTCCAGCGCTTGTCCTAATAAGTGATCCTCGTTTAAGTATGTATTGCCCGCTATTTTCTTTAATAACAATTGAGAATCCCTGTATTCTCTCAAGTGAAGAGCACACTACGTAAGCATCCCCATAATTTTTATAAGATTCTTTTAAAAGTCTAATGTATTCCTTTGCATTTATTTCTTCACTCATTTAATTACTTACCTTTCTTATAATTTTTATATCTTTTATTGAAATCTAATTATATTATATACTAAAAAATAGTAATTGTCAACACATAATTACATATAAATTGACAATTACTATTTAATCTATCTATCTAATATTACGCTTTCTATTACAAATATATCCTGACTGTCTATATTATAATATTTGTACATTTCTTCATCTGTATATGTATTTATATATCCCTTAAATGGTTTTGGTACAAACCTAAAGTAATCATCTGTTAAAATACCTGTTAGCTTACTTATATTTATACCGACTAAAAATCTTACCAACTTTGTATCTAACCAAGATATAAATGCTTTACATTCCTCTAAACTATTGGATTCAAATGTACATGAACTTGCTCCTCTATTGTCAGTCTCATTATTAAGTGTATCTACAATAGTAGAACTGCCTATACATTTGAATGCTCCCTGCTGATTTAGTGTACTGCATGGGTCTTTTCTGTTTGAAAAACCCCAACCACAGCCACCATTTATCTGATTTCCTGTCCAAACTTGGTATCTCTTTGTATTGTTTACATCAAAATGAAATCTTTCATAACCTTTTAACTGTTCTACTAACTTATATCCTGAGTTATGTAATGTTGCCCTGTTTCTAATATCTCTAACCTCTGTTGAGTTGAAATATTTCTGGTGTAGATTTCTATTTATAACTATTGCCTTTTCATGCTCCTGTTTATCACAAGTATATATTGTAATACCATCTGTATTGCGTATTTCAAATATTTCAGCTGCATCTGGATAAAATATAACCTTATTGATATGAGGAACTATCTCATGTACGAAGTCTCCATAACTTTTTTTACTATTTATTCTCTGTTCTTTATCCGCCACAAAGCATTTTGCTGGTGTAACCTCGCATATTCCGAATCTAGCTACCTCATAGGCATCATATATAAAATCTATGTCTGCTCCGTTAGAATATGGTACATTACCTGCAACTATATCTGGTCTAAAATCATTTTTAAATGCCATTCCTATCTCCTAAAAATCAAAATCACAACTATCATCTTTGCTATATATCTCATTGTTGTTCAATGTGTATATTTTATCATAGTCTACATATTCAGATGTGTTTCTATATATCTCATTGTTACTATGCATATTTTCATATGTTCTTTCTCTAATAGCTACTTTACCATTTTCAAAGTCATACTGTGTTAGTACAAGTTCTATCTCTATGTCTGAAGTACTAAACATTGATTCATTTATGTTATTATATTTTAATTTCCAAATTTGTTCACTGCTACATTCTGTATTTATCAATAATTTTTTACATGTTAAGCTATTTCCACATATAATATTCCTATCCAATATATACTGTATTGACTTCTCAATATTAGGTGTTAATTGAATTGGTTCAAGTTTGATATTTTCTTTATTAAGATACTCTAACTCAAATATATCTGTTGTTCCTGTCTTTATTAAGTCTAGTAATCTTAATTTTGTTACAACTACATTACTAGCTGTTAGCTCTATTCCATGAATACTTGATACTGCTTTTAATAAAGCAATTTCTCTATCTTTCCCAGTGTATTTAAGTACAATTCGTAGTTTTCTTTCTAATTCTCTCACTAAGAAGTTACCAGTACCACATGTTGGCTCTAAAACTATATATTGTAAGTAATCTTCATCAGTATGTATGCCATTTATTCTTAACATATTATCTGTCTCATCTAGCATCTCTCTAACGATACTATCTGGTGTAAATACTTCATTCTTGGAGTCTGATTGACCTATACTTCTTTTTATATCTGTAACACCAATACCTTTTAGGTTAGCTCCCATTTACCCTAAGTCTCCTTTAAATATTAATAATTAACTATTTACTATACATTATTGCTTTCTTCATATAAGCTATAGAACTTCCAAATACCTATTTTAACTAATTTTGGGTCTATATTATGACTGCTTATGTATTCACCTATATCTATCACAGTATTATCAGTACTTATTATTGCACTATCTGATATTATTTTACCTATCATATTGTTATTATATGTAATAGTACAGTTTAACATCTTTTCGTTAAATTCTTCTTTTAATTTGTAATGCTTAACTGCTGGCTGTGGTTCTTCTACTGGAAGTGATTTGTATAAATCATCCTTGTCTACTTCTATAAAGTTAACTGTTGGATTTGCTGTTGTCTTGACTCCATCTGTGTCTAACTGTGCATTTGTTTTAATTATATCCTGGATTGTTCCATTACTGTTACATGTGTTTAAGCACTCTGCTAGTTTGTCTTGTTCCTTATCTGACAATGCACTGTGTTCTGAATTAGGAATGTATTTTAATTCTCCAGTATGATAATCCCAATGAAAGTATTGACTTTCATTGTTATACCCTGTTATTTCTACTATTGCTCTTTCTTTTATATAGTCATGTATATTGCTCATTATATATTGTACAACAGACTTTGGCACTAATGGCTCAGCTGTTATTTGCTGAACTTGAACTGGTTTTACTACATCATGAACTGATGCTAACATCTTTGCTCTTACTTGTGCTGCTTGCTCATCTCGTGTTAGCTTCTTAGGTGTTACTGTCTCTTTCTCTACTACCTGTACCTGTTGTTCTTTGCTTACTGCTTCCGATGTATCTTTTTTGTATCTGTATATATCTATAATGCTTCCACGACTATTTTTCCAAGTTGTCCAACCATTTAAGTGTGTTCCATATGTAAATGAAGCTGCACTAGAAGGTGACTTAAATGTTTTGTCTTCTACAACTACTTTATTTCTATATAATCTTCCTGTTGTACCTCTATAGTTTATGTCTATATACTCTTCATTATTACTGTCTATTTTTATTAAATCAGGTATGTTTTCTAAGTATATATCCTGCATATCTACTCCCTCTGTTACGTATTTATCAAAATCCTCAATGAATGTCTTTAAATATATTAGCTTATTAGCTTCAGTCTCACTGTTCCACTCTTGTTCACCAATTGTAGTTTTTAAAATGTTTATTGCTTTATTTCCTATTATATAGTAAAATAAACTTCCATAATTGTATATACAATCAGTTTGGTTGTCTTTGCAATCTTGCTCTATTTCTTTCCATAAGTCATCTAACTCATTAAATGAATATCTATTACTAAATGAAAAATTACCATTTAAAATTATTTTACCAAAATTGTCTATGAATGAATCTATAAACTCTGATGATGGTTTACCATATTCATTTGTTATGTATATAAAATGTTTTAGGTTTTCGAGTGTATTTCCTTGAGACAATTTATATAGTTTCATGTTGTTACTCACCCTCTTACTGCTATATATTTTAAAAATTAAATTTACTTAAATTTGTCTTGAAGTATGCTGATAAGTAAATCCACATTTTTATTTAATGATTCTATTTCTGATAAGCGTTTCTTACACTTTATATTAGTTATATTTATCTCTTTTCTAACTTGTTATATGCTGCTAATAAACTCAAATTGTCTGATATCATCAGCTCTAAGCATTTTATCAGTTTTTCCTGTGTAATCCCCTTAGGTATTACAGTGTAATCAACTTCTTTGTTATATGTAGCTTTGTACTTTTTGTTTAGTTCCTCTATTCTTTGAAGAGGTGTGTCATCTATTACTATGAGCATGATTATTCTATAAAATTCTTTCTACCTGTATATTTTTGTATTAAGCTGTTTATTCCTGCTTTATCCAGTGTTATACTATTTGTATCTTTGTTTAAATCATAATTATTGCTATTATTATGCTTTAGCATATTCCTTAAGCATCTTTTCAACTCAGTATCTCGTTTTTTACTGCTTTTCATAGTTAAATATTCTTTTATTGCTAATTTACTTAAGTAACCCTTATCTTGACCGTTTATACTGGTTTTATACTTTACTACATTTCCATTGCATATTTCAAAAATATCATGTTCGTTATAACTTATTATAAATACCTTTTCAAATTTGCTTTTACTTAATTGTTCTACAATTGTACTTATGTAACTATCTATAAATCCTGCTGATATATCACATAGTACTGCTAACCACATATTAGTGTAACTATCATAGCTACCCTTGTTTAGCTTCTTTGATTTCTCATTAATTGCATTAAATATCGTGTTCAAACACATCTTGTTGTTGCATATTAGTATATTGCACTTTGTATCAAGTTTCATGCCATATGCTTTTGCTAAATCACTATTATTAAATTTGTTTGCTACTTCTTCACTTCCTGTACTCTCATGCTCCCTTAGTAATTCGTTACATGCTTGTACCACTTCAATACCATGCTTAACTCCATCAGTATCAGTATATTCTAAGTCTGGTCTATCTCTATACTTTAAATCAGAATGTAGTACTATGTCTAACTCGTGTTTTACAAAAATTTCTTCAGGTGTTGGTATTTGTCTACACATGCTTACTCCCTCCTTTTTACTTCCATTATTTATGCATCTAATTCTGTATTCATTAAGTATATTTATTATTTCCTCATTAGATTTACATATCTGTATATTAGGATTATTAGTTGACCAAAATTGTATATGCATCACATTGTCTAGTATATGAACATTTTTACTATTGTACTCCTGTATATTATTTTTTGCCTTGTTCAATAAGAATACAAGCTCTATAGCAAAGTCTGACATTACGTTGTCCTGCTCAAAATAGAAAGCTCTTTGTATATCAGTAATTCTGACTTCATTTTCATGATCCCCATAGCCTCTATCCTCTTGCCCAAGCAGTATTACTATTGAAATACACTGTGCTGCAAATGTATTAACTACTTTTATAATGTCTCTGCTGCACCCGATCACTATCTTAGTATCTAGTTGAAGTATCTCTCGTGATAATCTGTATATGCTGTCTACAGATGTATATATCATAATTTCATTATGATATTTAATTCCATTTTCTAGTAAGCATAGATGACCATGCATTTCATATATTAATTGTACAACTTTATATTTATAATTAAATCTAACTGCACTTGTTATTATTGCATACATTAAAGATGCAATCAATCCAGATATGACCCCACTTATCAATTCTATTCCACTTATCAATTCTATTTCCTTTCTTTAATAACTGATTCTATGACGTTGAGTTCTTCTTGTGTTAAACTATATTTTTCATATAATTCTTGATCTGTAAATATATGATTAAATGAACCAGGGTTAGGTACAAATCTCCAAAACTCTGGGTTTAAAACTCCTGTTAGAACGTTAAATCCTATTAAAACTAAAAATCTTATAAACTTTGTATCTATCCAGCTTTTAAAGTATTCTATTTCATCCATGTTATCTGCACTAAATACATAAGCTGCTGCTGATACCTCTAACCTCTTACCACCCATGCTATCAAATATTTTACAATTACTTATAACTTGACTTTTGCCATCAGGAGAAAAGAAACAATGTGTTTTACTACTTCCCCAGTATAATACCTGAGTATTCAGAGCTACTTTATATCTTTTTGATGTATCATTAGATAATAAATTGACTCCAGTGTTTCCCAGCTTTTTTACTATTGTATTCCCTATGTTATACAGTGTATCTAACTCTTTATATTCTCGTATCTGCAATCCTGAGTTGAATGCCTTCACTCTATCAGATATATTGTATATGTATTTCTCTTTATGTATATTTCTATCTACTAAATAGTAGCTTATACCACAGGCTGACCTTATATCAAATACATCCGTTTCCTCAGGATAGTAGACTATCTTACTCATGTATGGAACTACATCTTTACGGAACATATCATTCTGTTGTCCGCCTTTAGCTTGCCATTTTGCAGGTGTGATTGCTACTACGTTTTCGCTTGCAAGTTTGTGTGCTAATTCTACAAAATCTATGTACATATCACTATTGTATGGTGGATTCATAATTATATTGTTGATTTTGAAATCTTCTTCTGTTGTCCAATCTAAACTCATTGTTCTCTCCATTTCTTTCATTACTACAAATTTTATAAGGTTATATGCTTCTTGATGATTGTCTTTTACTTTTGCTTTCCAGTTACTTATGTAATAAACCTGACCACGTCGTGTTACTTTGCATGATTCTAATGATTTAATTTTGATTTCTACCTCAACTTCAGGAAGTATTTTACCATATAACCTTCTGCATACTAGCATCTGAGATTGAAGTGTTTGACATATTGCTGCTATGTTATTTTTGTCAACACCTTGTTTCTTTAATGATGAAAGGAAGTTACCTGTTTTACAATATACGTCTAACCATATTTTTCTATTGCAATCAGTATAATCAAATAGTGTTACCATATCATCGGCTATGTTCTGTGGTGTTGCTATCTCATCTACTTTTCCTTTGCTGTTAAAATTTATTCCTGCTGTTTCATAATTTAAGTTCATGTATTAACCTCCTTAAAATAAATCTAAATATGTTATATTTAGTTCAGTCACTGTCTCTGCCACTTTATTGAGTAGGTCAACTGGTACTTCTTTATGTTTTGCTAAGTACTCAAATATGATTTTATTTCTGTCATTACTAAACTCTTCTGATGTATCGTAATTTGATGAAAATTTGTGTTTACTTAATCTCTTATGTGAATTATACTGTGGCTCTGGTCCATCAAAACATGTACATAATGCCCCAATCTTTTCTTTTATGTTAACTACATATCTTCTCCATGCTATCTCTTCATCTGAAATTGTATGCTCGTAAGGTATGTAAGCTGTGCCTTCAAATCTATCTGTTCTTCGCTTTTCATTCCTTGCTTTTCGTTTTGTCTTTTAATACTCATGTTAGTCCTTCTAACTGTTTATTATTTAAAAATCATAATCTTCCACTGTATCATCAGTGTGTTTACAGTATAAACTCAATGATTTTGTGTTATAATACATTGTTGTTTGACCCGTTTCCATATAGCTTTTGTATGAATCATATGATAACTGTCTACTTATGTACTGTGTTCCCTCAAACTTCCACTGTGTTAACATTAACTGAACTTTTTGTGTTTCCCAACCTTCAAGCTCTTTGTTTTTGTCATCTATTTTAGTTCTAAATACATTGTTTTCTGTTATATAATCTATGCTACAGTTCCATAGGTTCTTTGTTGTCTCATATATTTTATATTGCTCTCCTGTTAATAAGTTACCACATTGAATGTTATAATCTAAAATTAGCTGTATTAGCTCTTTTAATTCTTTATCTAACTCAAAACCAGTGCTATGCCATTGTATGGGTGCATCATCTTTTATAGTTAAAACAGTTGTATTGCCATTTTCAATGACATCTAGCATTCTTCTTTTTGACATTACTACATTATCTGCTGTAATATCCACACCATAAATGCTAGCTACTGAATATAATAATGCTTCTTTCCAGTCGCCACCTTGTTCTTTAATTTTCTGTACTCTGCCTAGCTTTCTATCTAGTATGCGTATTAAAATTGCTCCATCACCACAAGTTGGCTCCAATCGTATATCTTTTATGTATACATAATCATCAATCTTATTTACATCTGATAAACTGAGCTTATTTGCCATCTCAGTGTCTAACATATCTAGCATGTTATTCACTATTTCATCAGGTGTAAATACTTCTCCGTTCTTTTTAACTCTATCTTTACTGATTGTACTTCGCATTAGTTATATGTAACTCCTTAAAATTTATTTTATAAAAATATCTACACTTTATACTTAAGTGTAGATATTTTTGTGTTGTATATGTATTATATTGTCTTTGTTATTTCTTTTAGTTGCTTATTACTCTAATGTAACATGTTGTACTCATAATCTGCTGCCATTATACTGTTTGTTATTGTATTAATGGTTTGCATATAATTAGCTGACTGTCTTTCATCTTTGAATAGTGTTCTTTCTCTATCTTCTATCTTTGTTATTATATTTGCATGTACGTCCAACATTCCATAGTTGCTATACAAGTTACTTACTCTTGTATTTAGTTTGTCTATGTCTTTCTGATTAATTTTCCTACCTGTTACTGCTAAACTAGTTGTATGTATTTCACCTGTTGCTACTGCTTTTAATCTTACTGTTATTGTTGTTTTCATCTTTCAATGTCTCCTTACTTTTTCTCTTTATGATTTTAAATTTTAAATAAAATTTATTTATCACATTTCTTTGTAAGGTGCAATTATATGTTCTTTAATTTCTAGTTGTGTCCCCACATAAGGGGTTTTCATGCAAAGCACTATGGTAAACGTGCGTTTAAAATAATGTTGTCTCCACATTGGAGTTATGTTATTAACATACAAACTAAACTTGCTCTCTATATCCTAACACATGAGTGTTCTTTTATCCACACAAGGTGGCTGTCTTGTACAAAATGTTAATTTGTATAATGAACTAAGTTCATCCCTACATGAGGGCTTGCTACTTTAACAACGATTTTTAACTCGTTTGCTTGCAAGTTTATCCACACAAGGTGGTTTTATAAAAAAATACCTCTAAGAGTATGCTTCTGGATGTTAATGCTCTTATCCCTACAGGAGGGTTTGTAATAAAATAGATGCATTCTATGAAGATTTAAAAAGGTTATCCCCACATAGGGGTTGCATAATAATTCAGAATTACCCGTGATTCACAATGTTATTTTATCCATACATAATGGTTTTATTATAGATTTGATTGACCGCTTTGATAAGATATCTTTATCCCCATGCAAGGGTTCTGTCTTCCTTATAGGAACTGTTCTTCCACATCATACAATTTTATCCCCATGTAAGGGCTATATGATAAATGAAACTCTACTTAATCTGGCTCGTATTATTTTATCCCTACATAAGGGCTCTACCTGATTCAGCGAGCAGAAGCGGAGCAGTTTATAATTCTATCCACACATAATGGCTTTGTTGTTATCTCAGGCATTTCCGCTAAAGCTTATGAAATTCTATCCCTACATAAGAGTTTTACTAGCTTATGAGGCAGACCTAATCAGAAAACCCATTTTATCCCCATATAAGAGCTTTATAGTTGATCGTGTCAAGTTGAGCGAGGAGTTGACAATTCTATCCCTACATAAGGGCTTCACTACATTATGAAAAAGACATTAGAAGAACTACTAAATATATCCCCACATAAGGGCTCTATCATTCGAAAACAGACATCTGTGGAAAAAGGATAATTCTATCCCCACATAAGGGCTCTATCATTTTATGTGTGCTACATCTGTGACACCGGCAATTTTATCCCCACATAAGGGCTCTATAACAAGACGCTGGCATGAGATACGGAAAGAGCTAATTTTATCCCCACATAAGGGCTCTATCCTGATTATCTTGTTCACAATCTGGGAGTTATTATCCTATCCTCATGTAAAGGCTTTATTGTCATGTTAATTAAGTTGTGATATAGTGCATCAATTTCATCCCCACATAAGTGCTCTATTACTCAGAGTTTCAATGCGACGAGAAAATCGTTTATTCTATCCCCATATAAGGGCTCTATGATACTTGGACATGGGTTTGTCATGGATGTAAACGATTCTATCCCCATATAAGGGCTCTATTAACAATTTCATTGATTAAGTTTGGGAGGACATATTCTATCCCCATATAAGGGCTCTATTAACAATTTCATTGATTAAGTTTGGGAGGACATATTCTATCCCCATATAAGGGCTCTATGATATTAAGATACTAGGAGGACATTAACATGGAAATTCTATCCCCATATAAGGGCTCTATATCTTAATTTTACTCACTTTTCACATATATTTTTCAAAAATTTAAAATTTTTTTCAATTTAAGCATCTATATCTTTAAATATTGTATCAATATCATTTACTACTTTGTCTATAATACTCACTTCTGTAATTTTATTATATAAATGCTTTTTAATGTCTCTTTCTATTGAGTCTCCTATATACTGTGATGTAAACTCAAATACTATAGGTAACACTAAGCTTTCCTTATATAGATCAGATATATCGTATACAAAAGATAGCATCTTTCCTGTGTGTATAAAACCTATAGCTGTGCTGTACCCTATTGCATTTATTATTGAAGTTATAATTGCATACATCAACTGATTTGCAGATGTAATTGCTTTATTTATGTTATCTTGTTCTCTAAATGGTATATTATTATATACTCTACCATTCCACTGTATATTATACTTTTCTGCCAATGCCTTATAAGTACTCTGCACATGTATACCCTCTATTCCTATTAGCTCGTTTGCTGATTTTGATTTAAGTCTCATATCAGTGTATCTGATTTCATACATCTTTCTTATGACATTAAGCTTATCTACCTTAGACTCATGAGCACTCATCTGTGTAATTATATTTTTTGATGAGTAAGTTAAAGGTTGTCCTAATGCATAATATAAATTTATATTCTCTCCACACCATACTATTGAACACCCATACTGAGTTATCTGCTCAACCGCTCTATGAGTTATAGATGTACCAGGACCTAACATTAAGCAGTTTAAATTTGCTATTGGTAGGTCAAATTCAATGTCTTTGCTAACTGCTATTACTGAAAAATCCTTCTGTTTTATTTCAGCTTGATCTATGTATATCATACATATTCTATTACTTACATTTGTTAATAATTGTTTATTCATTTGTGTCTTACCAGGAATGAGCCAAGTGTATCAAATAACACACTTGGCTCACCTATATTATTTACACTGAACCCACTCTCAGTGTTACTGTCATATATAATACAAGCTATCTCATTATTTTTTCGTATTATATCAGTTTCTATTCGGTCTCTCACGCGCACACTTATATTTCCAACAAATATATTTTTATGTATCTTGTACATAAAATGACTTAATGTACCTCGTGTTTTATTACTCCCATTCTTTAGTATTATTACTGTCATGCTATTTCCATTAAACCAAATCCGTAACTCTTCTGAGGTCCAATGCCTTTTTGAACTAATTCTGTAAATCCTGTCGGGTCTTTAACAACTACACATATATTGTATCTGTAACCTGTTAACATTGAAACGCCCTTGGTTTTATCCTTATGTTCCATATAATTCATTACCTGTGAAATCTCTGAAATACTCTTGACCTCACACTCATTATTATGTGTGAGCTTGTTTGTCAGCCAAGCAATTCTATCATTTGTTGTCTTAATTATTCTCTTTGTTTTCTGCCCACCATCTTTTCTAAATGGAGCTACATTTATATTTATTGTGAGTTCTTCATTACTTCCAATGTGAATCTCGTTTTCACTAAGAATCTTAATCTTGTTCTCAGCTGCTGACTTCTTATTCATAGGAATATCTGACTTTACAATCAACTTAAATGTTGTAGTTGTGTCAACTTTATAAAGTATATTATACTTACTTCTAAAGTTCTCTTCTTTATCAACATTAAACAACTTTCCTAATAAATGATGTACATTGTCAGAATTTGTCATCAATTTATTAAGCTCCTGAATATCATCCATTGTGTAGTTGCTTGACAATTCTTTTTCAACTGTATATAAATACATACTCATGTTTATACTCCTAACACTATTGCTTTACCATGTATATAAGTTTTACTAGCCTCATCATACACATGTTTTCCTACAATTTCTTTATGTGACTTAAAAGTTGTCCCAGTCTTTAACAATGTTGTAGTTGACTGTCTTAATCCATTAGATGCAACTGCATTTCTAATTTCATATCCAGTGCTTAACACATCCTTAACGTCATCATCATTAGGAATGAAGTTACTCAATGCTACAAACTTTGTTTTGTCTGTTTCTGGAACATATTCAGTAATGCTTACAAGTTCAAATTGACCTTTTCCAATGTTTCTCCAGGTACCTATACCTAAAATTAACATTGTACTGATTACCCTTTCAAGGTCAATCTTATCTAATAGCTCTGTTGAAATATAAAACTCACACTTGTTATTAAGCTCTGCTTGTCTGACATTTACAACATTGTTATTGTCAACATCCCTGGTAATGAGTGTTCTTGTAACACTCATTACCTTAGTATTTTTGCTGACTCTGTTATATAATGTATTGTTATTCTCAATTCCCACAGGCATCTGACCTTTGATAAATAAGTCTGATAAGACAATATCATCTATGATACTATCATCTATGTCTGTATAATTAGAATAAGCAGTGACAAAAGCCCCAAACAATGTGCTTGCCTTAATACTCCCAATGCTTTCTGTCTTTTGTTTTAATTCTACCTTATATAGCATGTGTTATCTTACCCTTCTACAAAGTCTGATGTTTTTACTGAGTATGTATCAGCTCCAATATTGAAGTTTACCTTTCCATATCCAGCAGTTACCTTACTACCTAAACCTGTAGTTTCAATCATTCTAAGTCCTGTCTCAACAAGTGACTGTAATTCTGCTGGATTGTCATTGTCATGAACAAGAATTACAATTTCATAGTTGAAGTTTACACCTGCTGCAATTCTTTCTTTAGTACGCAGACTTCCCTTACTTGCAGTGCCAGTTGTTCTGTCAATAGCTGTCTCTGACTTATTCTCAATGACATTTGATAATCTGTCAAATTCCTCAGTTAAGTATGCATCTCTGAACAATACTCTTGGCTGCCCACTCTCAGACTTCATGTTCATATGTGCACCAAAGAGTTTGCATACCTTACAATCTTTGTTACCACAGCCACAAGGGAACTTTGTTCCTTTTGCAAGACCACTTAACTCCATTAAGCTTCTCATCTTTCCTTTGATTGAAGAACCAGGAATATAAGGCTGATTGGTTAATGGATTTTTAACAACAGGATTGTCCTGTGTGTTGATACCAATATCTTCCTTTGTTCCACCAATACTTAAACCTGACTCTGTAGTTAATACTCCGCTAATAATAATTTTTTTCTTAATCATCTTAATTATCTCCTTCTGCTATCATAGAATTTACTGTTGTTTCTGTTCTGATTAATCTTATTTCCAGTGTTGTTACCTGAATTTCTGTTGCCTGAATTTCCACTGTTCTGTTGTACTTTTGTATCCTTTAAGTAATTACAAACAGATTCAAAGTGAAGTATGAATGACTTAAGGTCTTTCTCTGTCTGAACTGCTGCTACGTTAGCATCAATAAAGTCCTTAAAGTCTTTAGGAATTGCTCCCTTATTAAATTTGTCGTTTGCCTTAGAGCTTAGCATTGCTAAATCCACTTTAGCTTCTGCAAGTGTAACTTTCTTTCCAATGACACTCAAATAAATCTTATTGAATGCATCAAAAAAGCTACGTGCCTGTTTAGTTGACAGTTTGGGTGTTGCTGTACCCAAATCATTTGCCAACTGCTGTGGATATTTCAAGATGAAATCCAGCCTAGTTACACCGTTCTCATCCAAATACCCCTGTTTTAGTTCTTTTAAGTACTCTGCGTTCATCGTTTCCTCCTACTTTCTGCAAGTATAGCCTCATAATAAATAGTGGCTAGTGGCTTTACTTTATTTTGCTCAGCATCCCAAACTGCTTGTACACACATGTTTTCGAATGCCTTACTATTTTCATCAATCTCATTAGAAATGAGATATTGAAACTTAGATAATGATACAAGGTGCTCAGCATTGCTGTCCACTTCATACTGTAGAATTTCATCATACAGCTTCAACACCTTATATAGTGTGCTCTTAGCAATCTTACTTGCTGAAGCAATCACTTTTCTATAATGCCCAAGTGCTCCTATCTTAAATAACTTATCCCTAATTTTTATATAAGAATCTCTATCTTCAAGTTTTCTTCTTTTAGCAAATGAGTCTAACTCTGAGTTAATAAGATTAACCCCATCAAAGTATCTGTCTGCACTCACATTTGAGAATGTTAATCCAGTACAATCAGATGTATACTTCTTATAAATATTGTTTATATCACTTTCAACCTGATGTACATCATCACTGTTTACTGTGTATACACACTTATCAAAGGATGATCCTATTACTTTACAACCATGCTCTACCAGATAAGCTTCTACCTCTCTTGAGAACATTTCAAAAATTCTCAATGTTGTTGCTAACTTAGATATTGAATCATTATTTTCTATAATTTGTTCAAGTATATAATCATAATGATTTACCTTATATCCACCTAATGTTTTATCTTTGCTATTGCTTGTTATTTCACATTTAGCAATTGTATCAACCTTGTTAATTACATCTAGCACACCTATAAACTTTGTTGTGTATCTTTCAGACAGTGATTTATCACAGTTTTTAAATTGCCAATCCTTTGCTATCTCAAAGTTTATTGTTTCCCCATATTTCTTATATATTTCAACATTAAGCTTCTTGATATTATCAATAATGCTATTTGCTTCACTTGCAGGATACATGAAATAAATTTCATTATCAGTGTTTCCAATAATACAAGCACTTGATAACCCTACTCTGCTAAGCTCTTTTTTGATTGTATCTTTTACTGAAACATGCTCACCTGCACATGTTAAGTGCCAAATATCAATCTTAGGACTGTCCAGAGTAATTCTCATATTGTTCAGCTTGTTTACTAACAAACACCCTGCTATTGCAGATGTTGTTTTACTATGGTCAAATAATGAGGTTGTTGTATTACCTATGCTACTATCAGCTGGTCGCCATGTGTTCGCATTTACAGTTGACCAACAATTTTCTAATAATGATAACAAGCTTTCAATGTCTGTTAGCTTGTCCATTTCATCTTTAATCTTATAATAGCTATCAAGTATATTCTTATTAAAGTTACTGTCATTTAAAGTACTTAAAACTGTTTCCTTTAAATCATCAGTGCCAGTATATTCATATACTTTGTAGACATGACCTGATTTAACTGCCAATCTATCTCCAAAAACCTGAGCTATAGGCGACCATAAAGGTGCATATTCACAATGACCAGCTGTACCCCCACTTGTTTCTGACCGTCTATCAGATGAAGCGGAAAGACTATCAGCCATTGTTAATATCTTTAACATATCCTTGTCTACATTCATAGCTGATGAATAGACTTTATTTGCTACAGCTGCTGTTACAGATTTATCTGGCTCAATTTCTGTCCCAACTGTAGTTTCAAAGCTTTTCTGTTCATCTGAATGATGTGCTGCCACAAGACTTACTATGGTGTCAACATTACATTCTAAGCAAAGCTCTTTGTTATTCTCAATGAACTCACCTGACAAAATTGCATGCTTGCCTTTACCGCCATTGTATTTTCTTATGAATTTACCAAAGTCATGTAGCAATCCTGCTACCTGTATTTCTTTTAAATTCTCCATTGTCTATCCCTTTCAAAAAGAAATTGAAATTTTTAAATTATATTTATAATATCAAAATGCTATGTGATATGCAACTAATCATTCTTCTATGCCCATGACATTGCTTTTATGACTATAATAGCAATAATATATGGTACATACTTCCAATAATTATTGCTACCTGAGCTTGGTACAGATATTAAACCAAATATACACATGAGATGCACTAACCCTGACTGTGAGTCAGCATCAAGTGTTCTTGCATATAATACAAGTCCAACACTTGCACCAAGCCAACATATGAAGTTTAATATGCTCCATCGTTTTTCGTAACACCACATACACAGCTGTTTTAAAGTGCCTACCTTTTTTGGTTTAGGTTTTATTACATTTTTGCACCAGTTTGCCATGTCATTCTTCTCCTGCCTTAAAGTTGTAAATAGGCTTGATAATATCAATAATTTCTACTGTATCTTTGACATTATCAATGATTTCCTGCATAGGTTTGTATGCCATAGGACTTTCATCAACTGTACCTTTATTTACTGAAGTACTGTAAATACCAGCATCTGCCATAGTCTTTTTGAACTCTGACATTGAGATATTCTGCTTTGCTTCACTTCTTGACATAAGTCTACCTGCTCCATGTGGTGCACTGTAGTTCCAATCAGGATTGCTCTTACCTATACATACTAAGCTTCCATCTCTCATATTCATAGGTATAATTAATTTCTCGTCTGCCTGAGCTGATACAGAACCTTTTCTTAGAATCATATTTTCTGTATCAATATAATTATGAATGGTTTCAAATCTTTCAACTTCATGTAATTTTGCATACTTCAGAATGACTCTAGCAATCTCTGCTCTGTTACAAGCTGCATGCTTCTGTACAAGGTCCATGTCATGAATGTAATCCCTAAAGTCATCTCCTTCTACATAAGCTAAATCATAAGGAATTGAAGGATTCTGCTCCTTATATTCCTTGTTGAACTTATCAATTGCCTTGGAAATCTCTTTCTGTTTTCCCTCTGTCTTAAGTTTTTCAATTAATGCATTAACCTTTTCTTTACGTGTTCCTCCATTAGCCTGCTGCTTAATCTTTTCATAAGCTAAGCCCTGGTAATATCCACACACCTCTAAACCAAGATGTCTACTGCCTGTATGAATAACTAACCACAGGTTACCATCATTGTCCTTATCTACCTCAATGAAGTGATTTCCACCTCCCAATGTTCCTACACTCTGATATGCAAGGTCTGCTCTGATATTCGCATTAGGTTTTCCAAAACATCTGAGTTCATCTACTCTTAAAGTAGTTCTGTCCTCATTAGTTTCACCATGTACTTCTGCACTGCTTGGTACGTGTTTTCTGATTACACTGTCAAGATTAGTTAAATCAATTCTCTTTTCCTTGAGTTTAACTGCCAGCATACCACATCCAATGTCAACGCCTACAAGATTAGGAATCACCTTGTCATTCAGTGTCATTGTTGTTCCAATGACGCAACCTGCTCCTGCATGTGTATCAGGCATAATTCTAATCTGACTTCCTTCAACTGACTGCTGATTTAGTAATGCTGTCAGCTGCCCGATTGTTGCACTGTCAATATTATCTGTGAATACCTTACAATTATTATATTTACCTTTTAATTCAATCATGTTATCCCCCCCCCTACTCTCTGTTATTCCAAGCATCTTCTGCTAATTTTCTAATGTCTGCATCATGCTCTAAATCGCTACGTGCATTAGAAGTAATTGTTACTAATATTCTTCTTCCGTAACAATTACATTCTTTACAGTACATACAAATATGATAATTTGCTTTTACTCTTGTTCTACTTGCAACTTTAATTGAATAACCAATATTCATATTCCCACAAAAAGGACATGGCTTTAAACCTTGCATGCTTATTTTCTATATCTCCTTGCCAAATTTTACCTTATTTATATTTTGAATTTCTTACTCTTTTATTAAATTATATCATATATAATTGAAAAAATCAACTATTTTATATAAAAAAGTGAAGTGATATGCTCACTTCACTTTATAAAACTTACGATATGCTACAGTATGCTTATTATCATACATAGTTGCATCTTGATGATAATGACCAAAGTACCAATGCTTAAACCTAACAAACCTCTCGACGTAATTAAAGAAATCTGTTAATCTATCATGGTCTTTAAATCCAAGTAGTTCTTCTACTTCACTTGAGCAACAATGTGTTATGATGTAATCAACTTTACCTCCAGCTTCTTGCAATTTTAACATGGCTAACTCTATTTCTTCTTCACTTGGCAGTTCCTGTTTCCACCATGACTCATTTAATATCCTATATCTGTTTTTCTTCAATCGTTTAAGTGTTTTAACTATTTTCTTAAAGTCTGCATCATTTCTATCAAGTATTCCATCACTAATATCATGACTACTTGCTCCACCCATAGTGAAGTAGGTTTCTCCATCAATGTTGTATATCTGACCTCTCTCAAGATATATAACCTTATCAGGTACGATTTGTCTTACTTTTCCTCCATGCCAATCACTTAATGGATATGTTTCAATCATGCTATAATTGTCATGGTTTCCACCAATCCATAGTACTGTGAATGGAACTGTTTTAAAGAAATCCAAGTTGTATCTAAATTCCTTATCATCTGCCCATAATAAACCCACATCGCCACATATAATTACAAAGTCATCTGGTTTAATGTCAAGTTTTTCTCTTTGCTTTCGTGCAAATTTGTTGAAATTACCATGGCAGTCTCCTGTTATCCATACTGACATTTTATTTACCCCTTGTTACTATACATTTTTATTGCTGCACCTATACTGTTGTTAATTGTCTCTGTAATGTTATCAACCTGTTCATCTGTCATATTCAGAAGATAATCTACATTTAATGTGTATTCCCTCATAAATCTTCTATCAACTAAGGTTTTTGCCTCATTTTCTTCTACATTATCTATGACGTGTAACTCAAAGAACCTTGTAAACAATTCACCACTGCTGGGACTTACAATTAAAATGAACTTTCTGTTCTCATTTTCAGTAAGTTCTTTCTTCATAATTTTAAATCTATCCTCAAGTTCCTTGGGATGTAATAGATACATGCCACTGCATCTATCATCTTTACACTTTGTACACATGCTATTTCTCCTTGTCTATCTTAACTTCTTTACCAATTCCAAATTTCTTTGCTAATGACTTAAGGGAGTTTTTGCCTCTGTTTTTATGTGCTCTTACATACGCCAGCATTGCATCATTTTCAGTTACCTTATTGTTTTCTTCAAGTACTCTAGTAATATATTCGGTGTCAAATTTATAACTCATTTGCCTTACCCTCCAAAATTATTGGTGCGTCAGTTAATTTATACATGTATAGTTCATCCGATGATATAGTATACTCACATTTATATAATGTGTCATCACTAACTACATAAAACTCTGTGAAGTCAATATTATTGCTATTGTACTCTTTTCCTTGTTTATCTACTATAGTATATTCTGTTAAATTAGCATCTAACAAATTTCTTAAGTTATTCTGAGCCTCGTCGTAGGTAATTGTTATCTTTTTAAAGAATACAATACTTATTACTACTATGACTACATGAATAAGTATAGGTGCTACCTCTTTTGTTATCTCCCATTTTGTCATCTGTCTTGTTTGTTCTACACCGTCTATTTCCTCTGTTATCCCAAACAACTTCATTTACAATATGTCCTTTCTAACTTATTAAGTATGTTTCCTTTATTATCTTATGTGCCTCATCCACATCTTCCTCTGTTAATGTTGTCATTGGCATCATGCATCGTGTCACTTTTTCAACAAGCTCATACGCTTTATGTGTTTGCCAAAAACCACTTAAATCAAGGTCTCTGTTACGTTTCCACTTCTTACCTGATAACTTTTCATATCTTTCAAAGTGTTTGTCCATAAACACATCTTGTACTATGTCTGGGTCTTTATTGTCAGTTAAAATTTCTGTGTGTACTATGCTTGCATCTTTAATGCATGTTACTGCATACTCTTTGTATTTTGTCACATTAGCGTATTTACCAGTATATGCTCTTCTATTACTGTTAATGTAATTCACCCATTCAATATAATCAATTATCTCAACTTCTGAGTCATTTACCTCAAACTCAATAAGTACCTGTGGCATACTCGGAGCTGTAATAAAGATATTCTCCATTGTATTTTCATCTACTTTTAAGCAGAATATCTTATCTCCAAGCTTTTCATTAGCACTCGTATGCGTATATCTACCCTTATCCCTAATGTCATCTAATACTCTTAAAGGCTGAAATGTTAAAAGTCTCACTGTTTATTCCTCCACACGCTCTGCAATGCATCTCATTGCATTATGAATGTTTATGTCAGTTCCCCAAAGAATATCATGTAAAAACTTCTCTGCATCATTTAACACTTTATCAATGTTAATTCCAAGCATCTTTGCTTTCAGTTTTGCTGATTCGTTGTTTCTGTATTTATAATATTTCTCCAAATTTTTTCTATGCTCACAAAATTCTGCATACCCCTCATTACTAAGATCATCTGTATCTAAATATGTGCCTCTTCCTATACAAACCATTGACATATTCAATACCTCCTAAAGCCTTAATACTGATTTTAACTTATCATCCAGCATCACAGATGAATTATATCTTACAACTGAATAGTCTGCATCTGCATCTTCAACTGTTCCACTACTACAAATGATTTTCTTACAATTTACCTAATCTTTCAATCTCCATGATAATGTCAGTGCCAAAAGGCTGTAACTGCTTATCATCATTACTTAATGGCATGTAGTTATCTGTAATGACTATGTCATAGGGCGTTCCATCTAAATTTGCATTTCTTATTGCTCTTAATCCATCATTCCTTGTCTTTTCTTTATCAATTATTGGATTATTTAACACTCTTTTAAGTGTTTCTTCTATATCCTTTGATATAAACAGTTCATCATCAATGATGATTACTCTTACTCTATGTGTTCTAAAATCTTTCACAATGTTCTTTCCTTTCTTAATTTAATGTTATAAATACCTGTTTTTTGTGCCCATGGTAACTCCGCTAAGTCATCCCAAATCCCATCCTCAGCATCCCAATTCTGTAGTCTTTCACACTCTTTCATTGCTGCAATGTACAAATTCTTTGGTATCTTATATCTTCCTATAGTAAAGTTAGGTAACCACTTATGCACTATCTTTTTACAATCATCAATCTTAATAAGACTCCATGCTATCTCAAAGTCTGCATCAAAATCTAATATTGTATATACTGCTAAATCAAATTTAATTCTTTGTAAATACCAATATTCATTGTTTTCAAGTGCATCTGGTACAAGCTTTTTATCAAATAATGTTTGTGGTCCTACTAGAAATTGTTTGTATAAGTTCTTTGTATCTACTGTCCTAACAATAATCTTTGCACCAGCTCTTATATCTTTGTTTTCAACTGCTATAGCCTGTATACAATGTTCTACAGAGTCAGCTAAACATACTCTTCTATATGTTTTATTCTCATCATCAGCTGCTGTCTTAGGTATAGTAGGACTTAATATTCTATCTGGGTTGTTTAAATTAAATGATACATTGTATAGTTTCATATTTCCACCTCTATATAATTATATCACATATAATTGAAAAAATCAATCAATTTTCATTAAAATCTGAAAATTGATTGATTTAATATTACAACATTCTTTCTAAGCAATCAACTGGTATTGTCTTTGCTAAGTATACATTGTTCTCTGACCTGTATAACTTAATGTTATGTTTCTTTAGGTTATCAATGTTAATCTTGAATACTACTGGCTTTCCGTGTCGCTGTCCTACCTTTATTGCTGTGTTATAATCGCTTGATAAGTGCACATACTGTCTTGACTTTGGTATCAATCCTTGTGATAGTATGCTTTCTACATACTTCTCACCTGTTCCATGAAATAACTTATCTCGCATAAATTCAATATCAACCTCTTCAAATGTAATGTTAACACCCTTTGCACTGTGCCCCTGCACCGCTCTTATTTTTGTCCTGTCTGCATTAAATGAATATCTACCTTTACTGTCTGTTTTTACGATTTCATCTAATGTATCAAATGTAAATCCACTAAACTTATTTGCGAATGCTTTCACAAGCTTCTCTGTGTCACACCAGCCCTCTTCATCTAGTGTTAATCCAAGTTCCTCTGGCTTGTGTCTTAATATTAATGCTAAAAATTTACTTACTTCTGTTAAATTCATTTTATTTCTCCTTTATAATAAGTTTTTCCAACGTTGAAATCTTATGTTTATGAAACTCAATTTCTGTCTCAATCCTGTTATTGTATGCTTGAGCAGCTTCATCATATGTATCAGCAAAAGTTAATCCAAGTGCATTAATCTTCTTATTTGTGTCTAACTCACTTGTTACTTTTCCTCTAACTACTTTATATGGTATAAACCATCTTATCCTGACGATGCTTCCAGTAACCTCACCATCTATCTTACCAAGCATAGGTGCTTTATTGTGTAATCTACCTGATTTACCACTGCATCTCTCAAACTGAAATGCATATATTTCATCCCCTACTTTATGCTTATTATATAATTCAGTGCCACATTTATAAATCATATTGTTTTACCTCGTATTTTTCTCTGATAGCTTCTATATTACCTGTTTCTATTAAGTACATTAGGTCACTATTAGGCTCATAAGCTAATCTATCATATAACTGCTGTTTATCTTCTTTTGTTTTATGTATTGATAATTTTACACTTATGTGACATATTAACATACAAATTGCTATACTTAATAGTGCATAAATTATACACTGCTTATCACCAGTATCTTTGTAGGCTGCACCCCATAACTCTGGTAGCCCCAGCCCTATAAGGATGCTCAATAAATCTAATATTCCTGATAATGAATCACATATTAAATACTTTATTGTATTTTTCATATGCTTTTACCTCTATAAATATCTGTAAGCGTTGACTACTTTCATTTCTACCTCTCTTATTTCAACGTTATTTGCTTTAATCTTATAGTTACCTACTAAAGTTTGAATTGCCTCTTTTAAATACTTATCGCTATGATACACTTTTGCATCTCTTAACTGATTTTTAAATGTATTCATACCACAGTAATACATTCCAGTTGATAAGTCATATATTACTTTTCCAAAGTCATAGTTCTCAAAATTTTTATTACTCATCTAAGTATGCCTCCGCTAATAGTGTCATTCCCATATCAGAGAAGTATTCATATAAGAAATCTCTCTGTTTCTTTGTAAGACTTTTATGATATGATACATTATACCCAACACCACTTGGTGAATGTATTAGTGCATATCCTTTTACGTTTATTAAGAAATCCCTAAAGTTAATTCCTAAAGTATTATTTGGCTGTTCATCTAACCACTTATTGTACTCATCTGCAAATCCCTTAGTATTTATTATTTCTTCTGCTGCTTTTTCATGTTCTCCCCAAGGTGTCTCTATAAACACTCCTGTTGGTGATACCCATCCGTAGTCATGGTCTACTTTTTCCTTTTTATCTTCCTCTTTATTAAATGTTGGTAATCCGTGTTCTTGAAAGTCATATATGCAATTATGTAGTTCATCAGTATCAAATCTATCTGAGTCTATCATATTTAATATGTCATCAACACTTAATATTTTGTCTGTGTTATCTTTATCTCTTAGTACTATAAATCCTCTGTTTGTATCAATACTGTATACTATTGGTATACATCTCATTAAGTAATAGATGCTGTATCTGATATCATTTGACATATTGAATAATAAAATCATGTTCCCATGCATTTCATGCATAAAATAGTAAAAATAATATAGAAAACCTTTCTCAAAGTTTTCACACTTTGCATCCTCGCCTATATAGGCTTTCTTTAAAGAGCATTTATTATATTCATCATGAAATTTGCAATATCTGTTTTTGCATTTAATCATTCTGTAGTCTCCTCAAATTTTTCCCCGATGAACTTACTTACAATCTTATTGCAGTCTACCTTGAATAGGTTGTAGCAGTCCTTTCCAATTAAGATTTCTTTAATATTTCTATCATGGTCTAACTTCAATACTCCTATTGTCCTACCTGTTATTCTAATCGGATATTCTATGTTATCAGGTGTACTATGCTCCCAAACTCTATCCATTACATAAACTCTAATGTGTTCTGATTTATAATTCAGTGCTTCAGTCAACTCTTTTGTGAAGTCGCATAAAAGCTGCTCTCTTAAATATTTATGTCTTTCTACATACATAAATTTGCTCCTTAGTATTATTGTTTTATTCTATGTATTCTTACAATAGTATCATGATACATGAATTGTACATGATTAGTATAATCTTTAATCTCAAGCATAAATGTACTATTGACAAGTTTTGACATAAGAACTATGCTTCTACCTAAGTCATCGTGCCATTTTACTATACCGTATTTATTAGCTAAGCTAACCCTGTCTTTAGCATCTTGTATTAGTGTATATTCTCCATCTTCTTCAAGTAGCTTTATTATATTATCTATCTCACTCATAAATTCTAATAACCTTATTTAATACCTATTATATTATAATGTATATAAAATATGCATCAGCAATATACTGATGCATATAATTAGTTCATTTTTGTTATGTTGATTATTTTTATACTGCTATTCTTGCCCATTGATTGCTCTATTTTCTTTGTAAATCGTGATATCATATCATCTAACTGCTCTGCATTAGCTTTACTAGTGTCTAATGTATCTACCATAATGCAATTTTCTGGACAAAATACTGTACTCTTACCTTTTTCTGTCTCGTACATAAATGCCACAAAATAATTATGCATTGTTGTACCTCCATAATACTGTTCAATAACTACACCAAAATTTTTACATTTTTATTTTAACATGTCTACTAGTGCATGCCTATCTAAATTATCAATTCATATTTGAAATACTTAATCAAAGTTATGAAACTTATATATCAAATATTCCTTATATTTTAATAAGTATAACCATCTATTTATAATAAGTTATAACTTATTCATTTTACAATTTCAAGTATATAAAATGCTGACAAATCATGCTACTATTTTCACGCCTTATTCATATTCATTAACTCGACAAGTATCTTACAGTAATTGAGTATCTCGGTATACATTTGTTCAGGAAAATGAAATCTATCTTCTTGTCTCTTTTCCACAAAATCTATCAAGTCTGTTCCATACTGTAAACTTCTTGCGCAGAAGTCTACTGCCATCTCTTGTCTTGCGTTTCTACTCATTTCACAAATATCCTGATAATGTTCAGGATGGTGGTCATTATTTTTCCAATGTAACTCAACTGCATCCTGTCTATATATGGATAATCTATTGTCAGCACTCTTTAATGATTGCTTATCATTAATAATTCTTGTGAGTGCTCTAAACTCATCTTTGTTCAAAATCTTTGAATTATCATGTACTTTAACTCTTTGTCTAAGTATTTCAGCATCCTTTTCCTGTCCATTATCCTGTAAATAATCTGCAAACTTATTTCCTATCTCAAGTACATATCCCTTGTGTATGAATGTATCTTGAAACATTCTTTCAACATCAGTCATATATTCATCACTGCCTATTAATAACTTCCAGCTGTCTTTTACATGTGACTTCAATGTATAAGTTTTATCTAATAATAAACTTTGATAAATGAACGATACAGATGTAATATTATCTGTATCGTTCTCATTCTTAATTGCATTTAAAATTATTCTTACAGGTAAAATATCTAATGGGTCTTTTGCATCTGTTATAATCAGTCTGCTATTTTCAAATGGTAAATAATCATTAGTATATAATCCTACGTTACAGTCATTAACCTCTGTTCCAAACAGATACCTTAGAATGTCATCATTTACTAATATCTTGTAAACCTTGTCTGACTTCTTATCTTGTACTGATTCACATATGTAACCTAATGTTGTTATCTCTGTTATTTGAAATTGAAAAGGATATTTATCTTCTTTTATACCCTCTGCATCTGCTATTATTTTTCTCCAAGCGTTTCTAATCTCGAATTTCATGCCTGCATAAAATTCCCTTGTAGTAACTTTTATCATAATTCAGTGCCTTTCTATTTTGTATATGTATCATACCATTTTTGATATTGGTCATAATACTGTAATTTCAGTATATCATTTACAGACCTTATATTTGTCCTGAGTATAAACAATATATCTGATAATTCTGTCCACTTTTCTTTTGCTTCTTTTAATACAGGTAACAGTAATACCTCTGTCTCAGCTGCATTTTTACCTATTGCATCAGGCTCAAGTGCAAATGGCATATCAGATAAATTATTGTATCTATCAAGTGCCTTAGTGATTAAAGCTTCCTTACTATCAAGTAATTCATAAAAATATCTTCTTTTTGTTTCAATCTTTGATTTGTCTGTATCAAATTTTGTTACAGTCATATGTTTTACAGCATGTTTAATAATATCATTAAAAGGTAGTGTCTCAACATCCACTCCACAGTCCTCACAAACATCATGTAAAAGAATTGTTGACATGATGTTATCATCTCTAATTCCAAGAGCTGCTGCATAACAAGCCATTGCTAATGGATGTGCTATATAAGGTGTTCCATTTTTTCTAGTCTGTCCTCTATGCTTTTGTCTTGCATAATTAAGAGCTTTCAATGATTCCATCATACACGCACCCTTAAGGAAAGCATTTAAGTAAGTATACATCTTGTCTACATTAGGTGTGTAATTTAATGTCTTTGCTTCCATATCAATACCTCCTTGTTCACTCTGACTTATTTTTGTTTAAAATAAAAATTTATATATTATATTATTCTGTATCTAACAATGATTTTGCATATTCAATAATTGTATCTACCAATTTTACTGGATGTATCTTCTCACACTTACCATCTTTTCTACAATATATAACTGTATCATCTGTGTTGTCTGAGTAATACCCTTTTATCCAAATGCAATTACTACACTCATTACATTGTCCTATGTTTACACACTTCTGATTACCAGTATAAACACTACCAGGATTTTCCTTAAAATAACAAGGATGCTCACTTGGAATATTATATTTACTTAAGTTATCCTTAAAGAAATATAATCGTTTATAGAATCCTCCCTTGTCCTCATATATTGTATCCAAGAGGATTCCATTCTTTTTACTCATTTCCACAACAAACTTATTGACTGCATCTGTTTCAATCAGTTGCTTAAACCTATTTGATATCCAGTATGCTTGCTCTGATATTGCTTTTCTTATCTTTTTCTTTAGTATTTTTTCAGAGTCATCTAAGTTGTCTTGTAATTCTGATATGTCTATCTCTAAGCAATTTTTCTTATAATAAGTATATTCCTTACGTTTAGCCTCAGAAACTTCATGCTTATACAAAAATTCAAGAAATATATCCTGCTTTTTACCAAGTAACTCTACTTGTATAGTTGCATCTGGTATCCTGCCTGATTCTGTATCTTTTTGCTCAGTACCAACTATCCCATGTATTTTTACATATTGCTCATGTATAATGGTTATATTTTCACCAAGTATTTGTGCCTGCACACTCGGTACCTTCATAAACTCTAATTCTTTTATTACATTTTTACAAAGTTTATGTACTAATGATTCTTGTCTTACTATTTTCTTTGCTGTTTGTTCCCTATATTCTCTTGTATTATCTGCTATTACAGCGAAGTGTGCCTTTCTTTCTACCTCTACCCCATTCTTACTCTTGTATTTCTTACTTGCTTTATGTAGAGTCAATACCTTACCTTTGTCTTCGTTGATACCAAATTGTTCTGTAAAGTATCTGTTTCTATCATGTGCCTCACCTTTTAGCACATCCTCTGGTCGTACCCAACATTTCCTTACATTATCCCATGCTTTTTCATGTTTTAACTGATTATTTGACATTTTTATTTTTCCTTTACTACTAATACTAACCTATTCTACCAATGTTTCTATATAATTTATTTCATCTGTTGTTAACTCGTATCTAATGTATAACTCCTTGTCTGTCCATTGTTTATTGAAATTAACCACAGGTATAAACTCAAATGTTTTATAAGTTGCATTTTTCTGAAATCTATGAAAAAATAGTAATGCTCTAAAGAATTTTGTTTTTATGTATTCCTCACAATTCCTTTGTTCTTCCTCTGTATCAAATGGTCCTATATTAAGAAAAGTCTCTGTACACAGCTCTCCAGGTGTTGACAGTATTCTAGCTGCTGGTTTAGTTGACTGCATATTATATGCATAGCCAAAGAATATATTGTATTTATTTACATATTCCTTATGCTTAGTTATACTCTCTGGGTTTATATATCCACTAACTCTTGTAGCTCCTTTGCCACCTAATACACCATAAATCTTGTTATAGGTGTCTTTATAATTAGTTTGTAAGTCTGCTGATTTATATAACTCTGGTCTATTAAACAAATCAGTTGCAAAGCCATAACAATTTCTCTCTGACACTATTGAATCAAAAGTTAATTCCCCAAGTTTCCTTGCTTTCCTTATAATATTTAGTTGCCTTATATCTCTTATTACAAATCCAAAATCTTCATAATTGAGTTTTCTATATTCATTAAAATGCTTATCATTTTTATCAATAAATGTATAATTAACATCCCCATTGTAATTATTGTCAATTATGAAGTAGCATACACCACCATCTAGCCATATAGATTGAAATACTGCACTTGATATTTGATAATCTATGATATACTTAAACTTGTTACTTGTTATCATATTATATCTAAATTGCTCAAGGTTTTTACCACCCTGCATCCATCTTGATGGTACAATGAATGAAACAATATTTCCAATGTTAATTCCTAGATTTATAAAGTCTTGATATATAGGCTGCATACTTGTTGATTCGCCCTCTGACTCTTTTTGATATGGAGGATTTCCTATTACTATGTCAAATTTCATTTAAAATTCCTCACCATCTTCCAATGTATCACTATATTTGAAATTAAGTGACTGTATCTGCATATAAGGTACTTTTCTACAATTATTATTGTACCTATCATTATTATCATCGCTTGCTATATCTTCTAAAGTATGTCCTTTACAAGATACATTTGTATTATCCCATAAATATTCAGTGAATACCATAGGTTCAGTTGTCTCTTGCATTCCATTCCACTGCATACCAGTTAAACAGTTGCCATGTTTTATATTATTATCAAGGATGAATTTGACTATTTTCTCAAGTTCTGGTTTTAATTCCATCGCTTTAAAGTGCCATGGCTGTGTTTCCCTAGAAGATAAGTCTAATACCTTTACTTCACCTGTCTTAATCAATTCTAGCATTCGTTCCTTAGACTCTTCCACATTGTCTCTCTGTATGTCTACACCATATATTGATGCGACTGCATGTACTAACCACAGCTCCTGTTCATTTTCACTTAACTTCTGAACACCCTCAAGTTTTCTATCCAATATTCTTATTAGAAAGTTTCCATTACCACAAGACGGTTCTAAAAATGTAGTGTCTATATATCTTTTAATTTCATCCTCTCCATGGAGCTCTATTAGGTTACCCTCACTGTCTATTCCCTTTAGTTCTTTGTCTGTTAAATCTAACATATCATTTACAATACTATCAGGAGTAAACACCTCTCCATGTTCCTGTACTCTCTCTTTTGATTTAATTGATACTGCACTATCCATTTTGTATTATCTCCTTATTATTTAACGTTATATGTTATATCTAATGAATCTCTTACCTCAATTCTCTGCTTTGACTTAAACTCTAACATGCTTTTTATTACAGCTGTATTGTCTACTGTGATATTTTCATTTGTATCTACTGAATTACAAAACTCCATTATAGGACCTCTTACAATTGACTGCTCAACTTTCTTAATGCCTTTCACTCTTAACCCAGCTGCTGATGCAATCATTTCAGCCTGCTTATTAGCTTTTTTAATAAGCTTATTCATCAGCTTCTCTTTGTATTTATCAGTATTTTTTAATGTATAACTCACATTTATAGAACTAATATCCTTATTATTTAGTAAGCTGCTATATACCTTTGCTATACTATCACTATCCTTGTCCATTTGTAGTGTTATATACTGTGAAAATTTATATCCTGTGAATCTATCATCTCGTCTAACTGTGTATATACACTTCTGTCCAATGTTTATTCTATTATGCTTTGTGTTACATCCTAATTTCTCAAGCATATTAATTACATTTTCAGTTGCTTTTAATCCATAATTATGTGCAGTTACATAATCACTACTAAGCTTGTTTTCATCACCCACAATGATACTTAATATAGCTATATTGCTTTTTACCATTAAACTGTCTTGTACGTTGATTTTTAATATTGAATCTCTTTTCTTACCCATTGTTTATCCTCCTAGAACTCAAGTTCTTCATTTTCTGTTTTATTAAAATATTTATCAGTTAACCATCCACCTTTTACATAGTATAGTCTCTCAATGGATGTTTCATCATCTGTTTGTCCTGCTCCTATACTTTTATTAAGTGTCCATTCATCTAATTGAACAAAGTCTTTCACATGTTTACCCATCATACTGTACTCACTGATTAGTACTAAATTATCCTTAGCCATTTCTATAAGCCAGTTGTCATATGCTTCAAAATCAAATGGTTCTACCATTGTGTATTGTTTAACATTTCTATAAGGTGCATCACAGTAAATAACTGCATGATATGGTTTTCCAATTTCATTGTATCTTCTATTTTGAAAGTCTATTCCAACAAGTTTATCTCTTTCTGAACATAAACTGTTATAAACCTGTAATTGAGGATTTACCTTCTTACCAGTTATGCTGTCTGTGTATTCTCCTGCATAGCCCTCAAAGCATCTTCCTCTAAAACTGCATGCTACACTACACCAACCAGTAAGCCATGCTGGAAATAGCTTATTGTCAAATCTATCATCTTTGATTTTGTACCATTCTTCTCTTGAAATATATTTATAATCCCACATGCCCTCTTGTACTTTTTTCATAAGTGCTACCATGTGTTGATTTATGTCACTTAAGTATCTATTTGGTATTCTTACTAACTCTCCTACACTACATCCACCCATAAAAGGTTCATAATATTCTTCAATATGCTCACAAAAAGCAATGTTATTGATGTAATCAGTTATTTGCTTTGCTATTCTCAACTTACTACCCATGTATTTCATACAACTACCTCGGATATAAAAATTATTTTATAATAATATAAAAGAGCTGTGTATAATGATATACTCAACTCTTTCATGTCTATTTTATAGCTTACCCCAACACTTTCTTAACAGACTCAAGTACTCTCTCAGCTTGAAAAGGCTTAACTATAAAGTCCTTTGCCCCATTTTGAATTGCTTCTACAACCATTGCCTGCTGTCCCATTGCAGAACACATAATGCATTTAGCATTTGAATCAACTGCTCTTATGTCTTTCAATGCCTGTAACCCATCTTTGTTTGGCATTGTAATATCAAGCGTTACTACATCTGGTTGTAATTCCTTATATTTTGCAAGTGCATCTTCTCCATCACAAGCCTCTCCACACACTGTTAAACCATTTTTTGTTAAAATGTCCTTCAACATCATTCTCATGAATGCTGCATCATCTACTATGAGTATTCCTGCCATAATTACTGCTCCTTTTGTTTAATCTTATAAAAATTTATACCAACTATATTTATAAAGTCACCATATCATGACCTATATTATTCTATATTGTATATAATAAGAGCTACAACCAATATGATTGCAGCTCTTACCATTACACTGTATTATTTTCTTAACTTGAATAGCTGTCTTATTTCACTTAAGTTTGTAAAATACATTGAATGTGTATTCAATAATATGTCTTGTAATTCTCCATATGTTATAATTTTCTGATTATAAGGCTCCATTACTGTTTCTATTAACACACCTGTTTGATTAGTGTTTATAATACGAACTGGTATTTGTGTTGATAATTTTCCCTTATGAAACTTATTGATATACATGTATCCATAATACTGTATCTCATCTATGTCAGTTCCACCATATCTTCGCCTAAACTCTATTAAGGCTGCCATATGGCATAATTCAGAAGTGTTACTCTCTCCATATGCTAATGTTAGCCATCTGCCATTACTCATGTGTGCTTGCAAATAACACTCAACCTTACAGTTTATATCATCGCCGTTCTCCACACTTACTCTGTATTTACCATCAAGTGCTGTGTATTCCACACAACCCACCCCATGCCTTTTTGTCCAGTGTAAATCAATTGCAAATGTGTCCTGAAACTCCTTTGAGTTTACTACTCCAACTAAGTCTGCCATCTTACTAAATACCTCCTTTATCTTACATAAAAATTTAAAATTAGTATCTTATGTTTTCTAAGTATTGTACTTAGTTACAATAACAGACTTTTATTGTTTATTAAATACTCTCCAAAGAATCATATTTTATAGACAACTCTCTTGCTGCAATATCCAGCGCCTCAACACTATTTTCAGCTGACTCATCGTTTATAACCTTATCGAGCAAGCCATTTAAAATGTATCCAATCTTTTTACCGGGTTTCAGTCCAAGTTCTCTAATAAGATAATCACCATTTATTGCAAGGTCTGTTATCTTGAAGCATTCCTGACATTGAATTATATCCTCAAATAACACCTTGATTTTCTCTAAATTATCAGAGAATGTTACCATTTTACCTAATGCTACGTGGTCATCATAATCTGCTTTCTTTAGAATAAACCATTTTCTCATCTCAGCTTCACCAAGCTTATTTAGTGCTCTCTTAGTGCTTGCTTTAGTTGGTGCTATGTCCATGTCATGAAATTCAACAAGTGTTAACACTGAATCCATCTGTTCAGATGAACATCTTAAGTCATTTCTAAGAACTTCTTCTGTAATATCCTTACTAACCTTTGGATGACCATAAAAATGCCCATGTCCTTCATTATCAGTTACATAAGTACTTGGCTTCCCAATATCATGTAGTAGTGCTGCTAACTTAATAGTAAAGTCATTTGTATCACAGTAATCAACTACATATAATATATGCTCGTATACATTATGACTATGATATTTATTATTCTGGTCAAAACCAATACAAGGTTTAATCTCTGGTATAATTACACCAATAATGTCAAAAAACTCCATAAAGTACTGTCTTATTGGCTTACCACATGTAAGCATCTTTTCTAACTCCTGTGTAATTCTCTCCTTTGAAATCTTATTTAACTCATCCTTGAGTTCATGCATTGCCTTTGCTGTGTCATCATCAATTCTCCATTGATACTTAATTGCAAATCTAAGTGCTCTAAGTATTCTTAAAGAATCCTCCATAAACCTATCATGTGCATTGCCCACACACTTAATGGTTCTTGTATTTAAGTCACACTGACCAAAATAATCATCTATAAGCTCATCACTTACTGGATTGTATGCCAATGCATTAATTGTAAGGTCTCTCCTCTTTAAGTCCTCATGTATATCAGTGACAAAATCTACCTTGTCAGGGTGTCTTCCATCTGAATATCCTGCTTCGCTTCTATAAGTTGTAATCTCATAATTTTCTTTGTTGATAACAGCTGTAATTGTACCATGCTTAATACCTGAATCAAAAGTATGAACATTGCTAATTCTCATTGTATTCTTAATTTCTTCAGGTGTTGCATTTGTACACATATCCCAATCATGTGGTACTGCACCCATTAGCATATCTCGTACACAGCCACCTACTAAATATGCTTCATAACCATTTTTATTTAATATATCAATTAATTTAATTGCATCTGAAGGTATTAACTTTGTAAATTCTTTATTCATAATTTGTATAATCCTCCTATTATCAATTTATCAATGCTGTTCTTTAAACACTCTATTGTTTTCTACAAGCTCATTAAATGTTACTGGCATATAATTGTTAATCATACACCCAGCATTTAGTGCCCTATCATATTTTTTCATAAAATAATATACATCATTTGTATTGTTATGAATATGAGCATAAATGTGATAGTGCCCTTTATAAAAGCCATTCCACTCTGCTATTGGAAAGTGACATAAACAAATATGATTTCTTCCATCTATTACATGTGCCATTTTGTCTACATCAACAAAGTATTTAAGTGCTTCATTGCTCTTTAATACTGCTCCATCATGATTTCCAATGATAAAATGCTTTTTGCCTTTTAGCTGTTTAAGATACCACTCAGGCTCATGTGCCCCTCTATATATGAAATCCCCTACAATATAAATGTCATCAGTATCTCTTACTCTCGCATTCCAATTTTCAATAATTGTTCTATCCATTTCCTCTATGCTTGAAAATGGTCTGTTGTCATGCCTTATTACGTTTGTATGCCCAAAATGTGTATCTGCTATATAATATATCATGTTATCTCCTATAATATCTCTGCAACTACTCCAAATATGTTACTTTTAGTAATTGTACCGTTTACATGTCCATGATTATTTGAAATTTGATATGTTGTACCATTTTTTATTGCTGATATTTTATGTAAGTAATACGTTCCTTTTACTTTACACAATACTATATCGTTTTTCTTTAACTTTGTATCTTGTGTAACTGGAATACATATTACAGGTTGACCTGATTTTAATATTGGAGTCATTGATTGTCCAAACCCTACAACCTTGCATGTCTCTCCTTTTCTCAAGTGCTCAGCTGTAATTGCATTTTCTTTACCTTCAAATGTATATTGCATCATTATTTAAAAATCATACCCTTCTATAGTGTCATCACTATCTTCAACTACTGGTTTTTCACTTATTCTACTTTCTGCTATGTCAAACCACTTCTTGTCTCTCTCAATACCAATGAATTTTCTACCTAAATTCACACAGGCTTTGCCTGTTGTGCCAGTGCCCATTGTAAAGTCTAATACTGTATCACCTTCATTTGTCCATATGTTTACACATCTTTCCATTAGTTCTAATGGTTTTTGAGATGGATGCTCTGTTTTTTCAGATGACCAAGGTACTATAGGGCTTATGTCATACCACACATTTGTTAATGCTCTTGTGTCATGTCCGTTTTTCTCACCCATGCCAGATGTTTTCTTCTGTATGTTTGAGTACATTTTATGATATGTTGGTACATCCCCATTACAGTACCATAATATATCTTCCCTTGTAGATACAAAATTTTTCTTCGCTCCACGACCTTTTATTCTATCCCAAACAATCCAGTTCTGGATGCTAAATAACTTATCCATGATGAGCTTAGTCTGACATACCTCACTCCACCCTTGAAATATGATGATATTACCATTTTCTTTTAATAACTGTTTACACAATTTCAATGCTTTTTCTATATCAAAATTGTTGTCCCAATCTGCTATATCAATATTATAAGGAGGGTCACATATAATTGTATCTACCTTTACTCCTTTTGATATGAGTTCTTCCATTACACTGAAACAATCATTATTATACAATGTATATCTATCTTCATTCATATTGTTCTTTCCTATTCTGTGTATTTAAACACTACAAATTCATATGACCCATCTTTATAAATATCTAGTAACTCATAATTTGATGAGCTATCTACTTTACTTATAAAGTTTATTGTGTCATTATCATAGTAGCATCTATATGAGAAATACTTCCCATCATCAGATATGGTAAGCTTAGTTGTATCTGTCTCTATGTCTAAGTCTGCATATACTTTGTTCAACTCTATTTCTTCTGTTGTTACTTCTTCAACCTCTTCTGTTACTTCCTCTGTGTCCTGTGCTTCTGTCTCGCTTGCATAAGTGTTCTGTTGATTATATGCAAGAGTATCTGCTAATATCCAGCTGAGTGTTAACATAAGTGCTGATACTGTCAAAAATAAGTATAGTGGCTTATTGTTTTTATTTTTATTACTTGGCATTATATGCTACCTCTTAATTAAAAAGGTGAGTGCTATGCAACACCCACCTTATCTTTTGCTAATGTTTCTCAATAATCTTGTCAATTAAACCATACTCAAGTGCCTCTTTAGCATCCTTCCAGTTATCTCTTTCCATATCTGCAAGGCACTCTTCATAAGGTCTTCCACAATTTTCAGCAAGGATTCTTGTGAGTCTCTCCTTTGTTCTTAAGATATGCTTAGCTGCAATCTCAATTTCTGTTGCCTGCCCCTGTGAACCACCAAGTGGCTGATGAATCATAACCTCTGCATTAGGTAAAGCAAATCTCTTGCCCTTTGCTCCACCTGCAAGAAGGAAGGCCCCCATGCTAGCTGCCATACCCATACAAATTGTTGATACATCACATTTGATATACTGCATAGTATCATAAATTGCCATGCCTGCTGTTACACTTCCACCAGGACTACTGATGTACAAGTAAATATCCTGCTTAGAATTTTCTGATTCCAAGAACAGTAACTGAGATACTACTAAACTAGCAGTTGCATCATTTACCTCATCTGTAAGCATAATAATTCTATCTTTCAGAAGTCTGCTATAAATATCATAGCTACGCTCTCCTCTATTAGTCTGTTCAATTACCATAGGTACTAATGCCATTTATTTTTCCTCCATGTATTACTTATTATTTTAACATCAGCTGCTCAAGTTCTTTAAGTCTATTTAACTCATCCTCAGTTGATGTGTTGGCTTCATCTTGTTCCATGTATTTAAAGCCGCTGTATTTAACCATTAACTCAAAGAATCTGTCAATGTCATTCCGAGTAAGACAAATCTGTCCTACGTCATTTAACTTTTCCCCATCATAGAAACATGATGTACTCTTAGGATACCATGCTTTCTCAGTATCAATCCAACTGTATGCTGATACTCTGTAGCAATCACTTTCAAGTTTTTCAAAGACTACTTTTTTATGAGGCTTTAATACGCCTCCTCGTCTTATATATTCTACTCTCTTGATTTTCTTGTTATCCATGTTCATCCTCCACCATTAAGCTGTTTTCTTTGTCCTTTTATAGTGTTTCTTTACAAAAAGCTCACCGTTCTTGGTTGTTAACTCAACGCTTGAAATGTTTTCTTCAGATGGAATTTCAAACATTGCATCATTCATTGTTTTCTCAATGATCGTTTTCAACCCACGAGCACCAGTTTCATTTGCATAAGCTTTATCTGCAATGTAATCAAGTGCTTCATCACTTACTCTAAACTTGACATTATCGAGTTCAATCAAATCCCTGTACTGCTTAATAATGCTGTTCTTAGTGCTTGTAAGAATTTTCTTTAAGTCATCTTTTGTAAGTTTGTCCAACTTTACAGTAATTGGTAGTCTACCTACTAATTCAGGAATAAGCCCCTGTTTTTCCAATGACTTAGGAGTTACATCAACCACTGTCTCATCATCTTCTGTATTGTTATCTAAGGTGTTGAACCCAAGATTCTTCTTCTTATCCTTGTTCATAGTAAGTCCTTCAAATGCTCCACCACAAATAAACAAAATGTTTGATGTGTTGATTCTTACTCTATCCCCCTGAGGATGTTTTCTTCCACCTGTCACTGCTACATCTACATCTGCGCCTTCAATGATTTTGAGAAGTGCCTGCTGAACACCCTCTCCGCTTACATCTCTTGTAATTGACATTCCCTCACTTTTACGTGCAATTTTGTCAATCTCATCTATGTAAATGATACCACGCTCTGCTGCTTCAATATCCATATCAGCTGCCTGTAGCAGTCTTAATAGCATGTTTTCCACATCATCACCGACGTAACCTGCTTCTGTTACTGTTGTTGCATCACAAATACAGAATGGAACATTCACAATTTTTGCACATGTTCTTGCAAGCTCTGTCTTACCTACTCCAGTAGGTCCTACCATTAAGATATTTGACTTCTGAATATTAGTCTTACCGCTAACAATTCTCTTATAATGATTGTAAATACCTACTGCAATTGTCTTTTTTGCTTCTTCTTGACCGATTACATAGTCGTCAAGGATGCTCTTAATTTGAGCAGGTGTAGGAATTTCAAATCCTGTGGAACTTACAGGTTTACCATTTCCCTTAGCAAGTATTACCTCATCACTTGAGATTGTTTTTGCCATCTCGTCTAAGCAATCTTTACAAAAGCTTAGCATAAATCCACCGCCAAGGTCTATATCAAATGTCTTACCTTCTTTACCACAAGTACTGCATTTACCCATCTATGATTTACCTCACTTTCACTTTCTATAATCCATTATATCATAATTTATTGAAAAAATCAACTATTTTAAATATAATTTGAAAATATATTTTGTATAATTACTAGTCTTGTGAAGTGAACTTGTAGTCAAACATTATTCCTTTACTTGAGTTTTCTCCCCATACACGTAATTTCCAATCAAAACCATAGAATACTACCTCTAGTCTGTTTTCTTTTGTGTTTGGTACAAACTTCACCTCTATCATGTCACCAAATACTTCATCTGGTATTACACCTACTATCCTTGTGTCAACGTAATTGATACATCTTTCTTCCATCTTTATCTGTGTATCTCTCTTTGTTTCACAATAAACTACTTTGAGTTGTCTTTCTTTTATTGTTGATAAACACACTGTTTTCTTAAAGTAGCTTCCTACAATCATATAAATTGCATATGCTATTGCATCATTAGAATTGTTAACTTTTACATCGTACATATTATATCCTCCGTGTCTTAATACTATACAAAATGACTTACAAGCATAGATATAGCTCTTTATATCCACACAAGTAAGTCATTTTGTATATTAATTATAGTAGGGAGAGATGGACTCGAACCACCGACCACGTCCTTATGAGGGGAATTAAGTAATTGCTGTACGTTCCACAAGTAAACTTACATGAAACATGTTTTTACGTGCTCTACCACCTGAGCTATCTCCCTATAATCAGCAGATGTATAGTATCTGCTAAGTACACTTAACAAATCTTTGTTTGTCAAGTAGCATCATAGACGTTGTAAGTACTATACACAAAACGTCTTTATGCCTCCATCACTGTTATTTTGGTGTGTGATTGCTGTTTGTTTCACAAGTTATAGATTTATAACGTACATGAAACATCCTGGGTTCCTTAAAAGGTCTAACTGCACCATTGTTGATGACTAACTGCCTTACCAGAGAAGGAAAGAATGGAGTCGAACCATTGACATCCTGATTGACCTTGAAAATAATTGCTGTTCGTTTCACAATTAACATGAAACAATTTCTTTTTTGTCAGGCGCTCTCCCAACTGAGCTACTTTCCCATTTAATAATTATTTATCTATTCTATACAACAGTACTTAAACTGAGAGCTTCATCAAATGTATTTGCCTTTCCAGTATATAAAAGTGTATACACCTTAATACCTGTTCTATCTGACTTAATTAAGCCTTCAAGCACTCTTAATCTTGACTTTTTAAAAAGAGCTACCTTTTTATGTACAAGAATGCTGTACTGCAACTGATGTTTTTCAAGTTGTTCTGTGTAGTACCTTATTTCATTAAGGTGTTCTTTCTTACTTACCCAGTCCTGCATGTTTATTACTTTTCCCATTATGCACTCCCTTTTATATTGGGTGTCTATTTATCATAGACACCCAATCAGCACTGTTAACTGTTATGCAGTAATTCCGCTGTAACGCTCACTGTTTACAACAGCCATCATTAACTCGTAAGGAGTTGTACCGATGTTCTCCATTACCTGCTTGAATACATTAGGTGAAAATCCACTTACCATGGATACACCACGTGTACTCTTAGCTGCATGGAATGTTGCATTTGATGCATTCACGTTCCAGAACACAACCTGAGGCATATCATATCCTGCACTGTTGTAACGCTGCTTCATAACATCGTAGAATGTCATGTTGTTATCTCTATCAACACCTTCTACACAGTTAATCTGCATATCAGATACAATTACAATTGCATCAGGCATATCTTCCTGTGATACATTACCCTTGATACAAGTATTTAACAGCAAGTTAAATGCTGCCTCAAGATTGGTAGAACTGTAATTTACAGGCGCATGCATTGCAATGTTGTAATTATCCCTAAGTGTAGCTGCATCCAACTCAATAAACATAGGTCTATCTGAGAAGTTCATCATCATGTTCTTAAGGTCGCCCTTATTTCTCTGAGCGAAGTACATTGACAAACCAAATGCAACATCAATAGGCTCAAGCTTAGAACCGCAACCGTAGCCACAAGTCATAGAACCTGATGTATCACACATAACCATTGCATTTCCCTTGCAAACATCAGGAAGTGACTTCCACATTGTTTCAAGGTCTCTTGTGTAGTTATGTCTTACCTCATAGATGATGTCACAAGGTGTAACTGCACCCATGTTCATCTTTTCCTCACCTGAGTCGACCTTCTTATTGAAAGCCTCCCAACGCTCTGCATCATTTCTGGCAATTGCCTTTCTGTTCTTAAACAGAAATCTTGATGCACATCTGCTGTACTCAATTTCACCCCACTTGCCTGCACACATCTTAGCTTCAGGCAAATCAAGGTACTTACGAAGTGCACGAAGCTTCTTCTTGTACTCATTCATTGTCTTAAAGCTATATCCAAGCTTCTTAGCTGTTAACTTACCAAGTTCCTTGGTAGCCTCAGCTCTAGAGTCAGGTGTTGCAATCCACTTAGCAAGCAGTGACACACTCTTACCCTCAGCCATGTTAACTAAGTCCATCTCAAACTGGTTCTTCATAAAGTGCCACATAGCATCTTCTGCTGGAGTACCAATGAGAGAATACAAATCCTTTGCACAACCAAACTCAAGGATAGCCCAGATGTTCTTTTCCACTGACTCTGTGTTGATGTTTGCAAGGCGTCTAACCATGGTCTTGAATGTATCCTTCTCACCGTATCCGCCACGAATATCACGAGTATAGAACAACAGCTTAACTGCAATGTCCTTATCCTCAGCAAATGCTCTGCTGAAAAGGATTTCCTTATCTTCCTTGGAAGCTGCTCTCATAGCACCTGCTCTACCAAACATATCCAGGCATGCTGAATCTGTAGTAGCTAAGGTATCACAACCATTCCAGGTCTCTGTCCACTTAGCTTCGTTATGAACTGCATCTCTTAATGCTCCCATTTTTCTTTCCTCCTATAACATGATACTGTTTTTACTGAACTAACGTTCGCACTTTTACAGAGTGTTTTCTTCAAAAATGTTGCTGTTAGTATCACAATAGTTGCTTTATAGTTAAATTACTTTCGTAATCAACTTACTTTATTATTATACATCAAAATGTCTTAATTGTCAACAGATTTTTAAATCTTTTTTGAAAAAAAATCAACCTAACCTCAAAATAAAACCAACTATGTTTTACACAGTTGGCTACTATTTGTATCGCATAAACAACTTCTACAGTATGCCACTTGTTTACAAGTTTTAGTGTTTTTGTTTTTGCAAGAGCCTTAGTGCCCTTGCATACTTACTTTGCATAAGCGTTAATATGTTTTCAAAATTGTATAATTTGATTTATATTGCTGTATGCACACCTGAAGTTTATGCTTACATTAAATGCCAACAGGATACATTTGTTTTTTGTATTTTGTTATCATCCTGGAAAAATTCAAAAAAGTTTAGTTGCTGTATGTATCCCAACATTGAATGTCTATTAAATTTTTAAAGGAAATCTTTTTATTTATCTCCCTTACATTTAATACTATACCACTTATTTCCTATTTTGTCAACAAAAAATTAAATTATTTTTTACAAATTTTTAGTGATATAATGCTATATTTTGTCACTGTATGTTTTTGGACTAAATGGCTTGTTATTCTTATAATCACCAAGATATTCTTCCCATTCTTGGTATGTCTTATTATCAATAGCTCTGCCACATATCCTAAACTCTAATTGCTCAAGTACATCTGTGACCATTCTTTTTGCTAATGGATAATTTTTATACTTAAAGCATAAGATTTTTGCATCTGCTATACAGTGTTCCCAATAATAATCTTGATTAGGAACATTTGCATATTTCAAAAAGAAATTATAAACATCTGAGAATATATACTTCTCTACTCCTGTATATTTTTCTGCCATTATGCTTCTCCTCTATCTTGTATAATGCTTCCATCTAAGCCATAATATACATTATTTGAATCTTTTATACATCTTATTTCATCATTAAGTAGCTTCAAACTGTACTTTATGTTATCTGTGTTAACAAACTGGTGCACTATGTTTATGTCATTGTCATAAACAATTATTTTGTCTCTTATTTGCTCACCATGACTGTCTTTTGTTAATTCTACAATGATATTCTCATCTGTCTTTAATGCAAAATCATAACAGTTTATGACTTGTCCACTCGAATCAGTCTCTATGAAATTGTCACATATTATTTCATTATCTGCTGTATTTAATGACCTACTGCTTCTACTTTCAATGATAAAGTACATTGAATTTTCTTTGGTGTTTATGTATTTACAAGGTGCATCATATACTAAGCTTAACATTGTTTCAACACTGTCTTTATCCATTTTATAACCCTCTTTTAATTATCTCCTATGTCTACTGTAATTTCATCTGTGTTTTGAATAATATCCCTGATATTATTCTTTTCTTGTTTGCTTCTAGTTGATAATACAGCGCTTAGTATGATAAGTATAATCATAATACCAATGAATAGCATTATTCTTTTAGTTGAAAATTTAACACCTGATGTTATTGCATCATATTCCCTTTGTGTTTCCTCTTTTATTCTTTGTAATTCTTCATCTGAAAGACAGTCTTTCTGATTCTCTTTCTTTATAGCCTCAGTGACTATTCTCTCTTCTTCAGGTGTTAATGATTCTACATCTTGATGTTTTTGCTTTTTATCTTCTGTATTATTAGATTTACTGTTAAGTTCCTCTAATTCTTTTTGTTTTTGTAATATTTCTTGCTGCAGTTCATACTTTCTCTTTTCATCCTCTGTTAAATCTCTAGAGTCTAATATTTCAATCATGTTAACCCTCCTTAACTAAATCGTTTCTAATATAAAAGCTACAGTTATGTACATTATATTTTTCTAAATACTCATCTACTTTTGTATAGTTATTTTGTATTATATTAATTGTCTCTTGTGAAAGCTTTGCTTGTATCAGACCCATAAACCCATCTTGAATTACTATCATTTCAGGTTCATTATTTGCAATCTCGTTCTCTTTATAATATACTGCATCTTTGTACTTATCAAATTGTATACAAGGAAGTGATGGATGCTTATCTACTGGTATATCAGTATTATAATACATCAGTCCTCCGTATCCTATATAGACTACATCTTGAAACTCACTGTATTCTCCTCTGTATAGCTCTGCTATCTTGTAAATCCCATAGTTAGCATCTTCTGTTATATACAAATTATACAATGCACTCGTGTAAATATTTTGGTATGATACTGCTATGTATGCTATTGATATACACACTATTACTGATGCTACTTTAATTTTTAACTTAAATAAATTGTGTACTATTGCAGCAACTGTTGGTATACAAAATGCCAATAACACTTCTGTATAGTGTACATATGGTCTTCCACTCATTAATGCACTTGCTAATGCAAATAAACTCATTGATGTATATAGTATTGTCATGCTCTTTTTATAAATAAAAATAGTCACTACAGATGCAACCATTATCAATAACATTATTAATAAGTGGTCTCTTACAAACCCAATAATTCCGCTCTTACTAAACTCTGCATACATATCAAAACTGTTGTTTCCATATAACTCATGTATCATGTCAATAAAACATTTATTGTATACTGTATATACAATCATTGGTATATTTGCTACAGTAATACCAAATAACCCACTAAGTATATTATTTCGTAATGTAATGTATTTCTTATCTTTTAGTGTTGTTACTATTAGATGAATTGCTATAGGAATATAAAATAATATGTAGTTAGGCTTCATATTAAGTATAATACCACACATTACTCCATGTAATACCATTACTTTATAATTGCTATAGTGTTCATCAAAATGTTTATAAAGACTAATTAAAGATGCTATGTAACATAATAATATAAAATCCTCATTGTATCCATTCAATGTCATCACAGGAGTCCAGCATATTAGTATTATACAAAAATAGGTTATTATCATGCTTTCTAATGTACTTATCTTAATTTTTAATGTATTATATAGGTAACCTATAACACAACACATTAATAATGAATGTATTATATAGACTCCTACTTGAGATGTTTGACTTATTATGTTTGCTAATACATATATAAAAAATATGTATATTCCTTTTTGGTCAGTGATTTCTTTATATAACACTTTTCCGTTTAACATTTCTCTGCCAATAATAAAGAATATTGAATTGTCCTCAGCACATAAGTTATAAGCTATACCTTGCAATGTAAATGCTTTAAATACAAATACTCCAATAAATACTATTAAATATTCTAATATGCTTTTATACTTAATTCTTGTATGTTTCATATTTATTTTCTCCAGTTAGCAATTTCTTAGTGATATTAAGTATTTCTTTGAATGTATCACAAAAGATTACTTTCTTGTCTCCAATTATTTCAGCTCCTTGTTCTGATGTATTCCAAGGTTTTCTTAATGCAATATTATATAATGCAGTTGATTTAGCCAAATTAAATGGAGAATCATCTACGAGTATAAACACATCACTGTGCATTTCCTTATGTTTAGGGTCATTTATAACATTTAATATAACTTTCTCATCAGAAAATCCAAGTTTGTCTACTAATTCGTAGTGCTTTGCATCTTTTACATCTTGTGAATTACAATTTGAATTGATAATTACTTCACAATCTAACTGCTCTAATTTGAATATTTCTGTAAATCCATCATACCATTCTATGTCTTTAAATATTTCTGGGTCACTATATTTATTTAATAGCTGCTCTTTTTGATATTCACTAAGCTCTGTATTATGTTTTATGTAGAAACTCTTAATATTGTTAATGTCAATACCTAACATATTACATATTCTATCATTTAATCCCCACGCTGTATCATCAATATCAAATATAACTAATCTCATATACTCCTGCCTCCACACTAATTAAAATTTTTTACAACTAAAAATACAGTTATGCCTTGTTATAAGACATAACTGTATTTACACTGCTATTCATTCATGTTTTCACAATACTAAGTGCTACTCAATTTCATTTCTAAGCTTTTCACGTACTTCCATAAGTGCTTTTCCAAGTAAGTTACGTCCAGGCTTATTAATACATTTAGGACACTCACAATTACCCCAAATGTTATCATGCCAACCTGTGGTGTTTTCGATGAGTTCTTCATCTCCTGTGCTGAGTAATATTTCTTTAAACTCCTTCGAGTTCTTAAACTTCTCATAGCATACTTCTACCATTAACTGATATTTAACTTCTTCCCAGTCTGGTCTTAAACTGACTCTACGCCCCATCTTCTTAGCTTCTGATGGATTTAATGTTGCAAATTGCTTTCGTTCATTCTCATCAAGTGTTTTCTGTGCTTGCCAGGCAGCTTCAGTATTACTATAAGTGATTCCACCAAATGTAACTTTACAATGTGTAAAATTACTAAAGCATCCATATTTATCACTTGTTCTTGAAAATTTAATTGCCATGTTATCATTCTCCTTTATATGTTTTTAATTAGTTTGTTGCTAAGATTCTCTTGTCGTTCTCATCAAGCTCCAAGATATACTCTTTATCTTTATTGTTATCTCCCAGCCATTTTTCTGTTACCTGCTCGGATTCTTCAAAACATTCTCTCACAACCTGAAGTAACTCTTTATTATGACATGTATATACATGTGCTCCCATAAGTAATAATACACAGTCTACTCCATCCTTGTTTGTTGCCATTACTCTGTTATCTACTCTACACTCCAGAATGGTTCCACAAGAACGTTCAAATGTAGGTTTCATATTTAAAGGGTCACCAGTTTCACTTAACTTTGCATATAATGCATGCTTAAACCTTTCTCTACTAATGACTCTTACTAACTTTCCACAGCATTCTACTTTACTATTCATACTATATACCTCTTTTCATTTTTTCTTGAAATATTATAACATAAATTGATAAATATTTCAAGAATTATTTACCAAACATTTTTCCTATAGTATGCATTGCCTCTAAAAACTCCATTTTTGTCTTAGATTCATTTATAAGCTGAACTAAATCTTTTTCAGGTATACCTGCTACCATTCTATATAGGTTTATCTGCTCCTCTTGTTTCTCTAATTCTTTCTGCTGATGTTCTATGAGCTTATTTGCTACAATCTTTTCTTCCTCGAGTTTTGTTATTCTACTCTTAAGCTCATTTATTTCATTATTATAGCGTTTAGCTATTTCTTGTCTGCACTTCTCTCTATTAAACTTGTCATTTTTATTACTATTGCCCATTCCATTTACCCCAATGTTATACTTGTTTTTAATGTATATTCTTGTGTACTTACTGCTATTGCATTTTCATAATGATAAAAATATCTTCCAAAAATTTTAAAATTTTTAAATACAATGCATCATCATGAATGTATATTAGATTTTTTCAAATAAAAATGAAAAAATTATCCTATGTATCTGCTTTATTTTTCAATATTTATTTCATATTATTTACTGTTAATCGTATACTTTATTTTTAGCCTAACTTTTACCACATAATACATATAACTTTTACAAAATGTATATAGCTACAATGCTTATTTATGATTGTAAGCAAGT